>OGQU01001592.1_pt1 | contig 17774 bp, 14 predicted proteins | sample 1553341 | NCBI WGS metagenome assembly OGQU01 (sample SAMEA2579920, study PRJEB22360) | human gut metagenome | biome: human gut; feature: human-associated habitat; material: faeces | place: Denmark | collected 2008/2010 | reverse complement strand
TATATACCCCATAATACAACTTATTTTCCCCATATTCACACCTCTACTTGTTTTATCTATAATTATAATTATTATTATAGAATAATACAATATAATTAGTATTTGAATTTAGCAGAAATAGTAACATTAGCACTTGAATCATTGTGTATCGAAACATAGATATAATTACAATTAGCATTAACAGTATATGCAGTAGTAGTTTCATCAGTCTGAATGGCTGTTACTTTACCATCTACTTCAAGATTCCCTAACATATAATCTGGAACTACTCTCATTCCATTAGCAAATGTAACTTGTTCCATTGTGCCAGATACTCTACGTCTATTATTATTTTTTAATGTCAATTCAAATATTCCATCTTTACTATATTGAGATATGTCGAATTCATATGTTATATAATTAGTTGAATATAATAATACATAATACTTATCATATCCATCATCAGCATTAAAATCTGGGTCACCATTATATGTATATGAATGATAACCATTTACTTTTGTGCCAGTAAGTTCAACTTCTGTAGTTGGTTGGATATCAGATGCTACTATTTGAATATCTATATTGCCAGTTACATTTGGAATAATTATTTTTTCACCTACATAACAGTTAGACTTAATGTCTTTGTCCCCCATTGTTATGCTAACACTTTGAATATTTTGGGATTCTGTTGTTGGTATAATATAAGTATTAAAAGGGTTACCTTTTTTAATTTTTGTTTTTGTATTTGTTAAAGTGCAATTTGTTAAATTAGTTGTTATAGTGTATTCTTCAAATAAATCTTCTCTTATTTCTTTTTCATATATTAATTTTGTAGCCATTTCATACAAGAAATTGCCAATATATTCCGCACCTATTTTTGTCGTATAAGCACCAAAATATGCTTTATCTAACTTAGATACCCACCAAGAAGTTTCAAACAAGACACTTGGAGTATTTAATATTTTAGCTCCATAATTTATTAACCAACCACCATCTTGTGGATTATCAACTTCAAAGAAATTTTGTTTTGATGGATAAACATTTGGATACCATTTATGTAATCTTTCCGAAAATTTATTCATAACTTTATAATATCCATTTAATATTATATTCTTATTTTTACCATTAATAGGTATTTGAGTATATCCCATTATATTATCGTTCCAAATACCCCCATGTTCTGTATTATGTGAATCTATTATTAAATCAAAGGCATTTTCTATTAACCATTTTTTCATGACTATAGTTTCTATTTGTTCAGTCGTTTCAGAAATATTAAGTGTAAAATCACGGTTAAGATTAACACCGTTATAATTATTTCTAGTATTGGCATTCCAACCAGTAGGGTTGCCTATTGGAATTATATAAAAATCATAATTAGTATATAACTCAGTTAAAATTTCTATTTGTTTAGGATTTTCAACTAAATCTTTCATGAAGTAATAAAAATTAAACGATGCACCTTTTTCATCTCCATGGAAAGAACATATTATACCTATTTTCTTTCTTTTAAAATTTTGATTTACTTCAGTTCTTGTAAAGTTATATGTTCTTAATTCTAAACCTTCAACTGTTGCTAATGTTTGTTTTTGAGCATATCCATTTGTTATAAAATTATCCCATAATTCATACATTTCATCAACAGTAGAAGGGCATGACACACTTTCATCTAAATCTCTATAATAATATAAACATCCAACATTTTTGAATTGTTCTCTTACTGCTTCTCCAGGACTAGAATAAGTTTTCCCATCTGCTCCTATACATATATCTTCTAACCTTGCATCATTTGTAGTAGAACCCTCTGGAAGGGCGATTAAATTATCTATTCTAGCTCTTTCAATGGATATACTATTTAGTATATCCGTATCGTCATAATTATTTAATCCCTCTAATTTTGTTTTATCTTCATTTGTATAATCATTAGTAGATAATCCTTTTCCCGTTTCTTTTATAACATAATTAGATAAATCTACACTTCCACTACCTGTATTAATAGGCAAAGTGGTACCTTCGTCTATCTTAGTCCCATCACTTTTTGCTAGATATAATTTATCATTTTCTATAATAGTTTTCTTCGCAATATCTTTACATTGCGAACTAACATCGCTTATACCTTCTTCCATTCTGTTTAACTCTGCTGTTGTAATTTTTTCTTTTGCTACCCATGTTTTTTTAGCAAAAGTTCCGTCTGCATTTGTAGAAGCTACAGGCTCTGCATAAGTAACAATAGCATAATCCGTTAGAGCCTGGTCTACTTCATTTGTTGTGTTAGTTGCTACCAATTCGGAAATGGGAGTTGTGCATGGTCTTTCTAGTACATGGAATTGTCCTATTACTTTTGGAATTGTTACTGCCCCGTCAGTATCATCGAACAAATCAAATACCAAATCAAAATCTCCGACTTCTACTTCTTCATCGATTAGATCTTCTGTTACCTTAAGGTGTATTTTCCCATTTTCAACTTTTGCAATTGCACTTGCTACTTCTACATTATTCGGTTTTATAACCGTTACAGCTGCGTTTATTGCGTTTGTTTTTTCTATTAAATCTGTACTTCCTTTAAAATTAAAAGAAGCATTTTTTACAGCAAAATAATAATGTACATTCTTATTTCCTCTGAATAAATATATGTCTTTATTTAATTTTGCTTGATTTCCATTTACAGTTATTTCATAATCATACTTAATCAAGTTAACACCTCCTATTAACTGTTTAATATGCTCCAATAAGTTGAGCTTCTTATATTTGCATCATCATTTTTGAATTTAAGGAAGTTTATTAACGTACCTCCGTATTTGATATAGTCCTTGAAAGCCACTTTATAAGCGCTTAAAGTTCCATTATTGTAAGCCCATTTATAACTTTGTGTGTATGACCAAGCATAACCATATCCACTGCCATAACTTAATATGTAAACATCTTCTCTTCTTGTATTTCCAAATACACTTTCTGCATTTGTATCTGACTTAGTACTCATGTAAAGGTCAAAGTCTGTTCCGCCTACACCTGTGTCATTTACTGTAAATATACCATCGCAAGTTACTGTTTTCCCGTTACCATCTGTAATACTTTTACCTTTAAGGCTTGGAATGTAGATTTTTGTTCCGAATGGTAAATTGAACGAACCGCAAGTTTTACCCAAATTCAATGGTATATTACAAGCACTTCCACTGTCTCCACCATAAGCTGTTATTTTACAAGTTTTTAATTTATATACATATTTATTGCCGTCTATTGTACCTTGTTCTGAAACACAATTTGTATATTCTGTAGTACCTGTATCAGTTACTCCATCGCCTGTTGTACCTCCGCCAGTACCTCCACTTTCTGTTCCACCTCCTGGAATATTTCCATTATAGTGGCTAGGTTGAGGTCTAACTACCATTACGATATCATCAGCATACCCAGAAGTCCCTGCTATTGAAACTATTCTTATACCAGCGTTAATTGTTGTCCCATCATCGAACGTATGGTTTTTACTCATAGTTCCATTTGTAGATTCTATAACTGACTTTTTACCACTAGAATTATCTCCATAACATACTGCTACATGAGAAACCTTCATATATCTATTAGGTTGTTTCCAATTTCCGCTAGAGTCTTTTTTAGAATAGAATATTAAGTCCCCTTTTTTTATTGGTGAGAAATTATCATCAGCTGAGCCTTTGCTTCCGTAAGTTTTTCCTGTATCTACATTTCTGTAATATACAATTCCAAGGCCAACTCTATCGAAATACTCACATTGAGCTGCTGCTTCTCTTGCCCATGTACCATCTGCCTTCACCATATTAAATGCCCATTTTTTACTGCTTTTCTGTAATATATTTTTACGGAAATTAGTAAAGTTTGTTTTATTAGCATATGGTCCATTCACATATTCAAGTCCTTTTGTCATCATACCTGAGAATGTACTACAGTCTATCGCCTTATAATGTCTAGTTTTACCACTTCTAGTTACTGCCTCCCATAATGACCCTGCAACATCTTGGTCCGCTTTACAAGTTCCACTTAATGGTGTATTAGCACTTCTATAGGTAAAACCTTGTGACCATGATTGGCCACTTGTATATTCCTGGTCACACACTCTCCAATATGTCATCCCAACTTCTACCATCTCATCTGCATATGGGAAATCATAAATTGTGTTTTTATCTGGAGTTGTTCCTCCACCTGTTGATTCTATAGTAATATATTTATTTGATACATAGCCATAAGCTCCATTATAAGTTATTTTATACCATCCTGTCGCATTATCTTTAGCCACTATATTTACTTTTGTGCCCTGTGCTAGTGTTGTAATTATTGCATAACTAGAGCCTGCACCTTTTCTAACGTTTAAGTTAGCTGTGGTAGTACCTACTGCTGAATATGCAGTCTCACCACTACCTACATCAGTACCTGGTTTATCGGTATCGCCTTGTGATGTATTTTCCCCTTCTATAGTCAATACTACATCACCAAAGAAGGCATATTGCTGTTCTTGGTTACTTGATGCCCATAACTCCAATGTATCTGCACCTTTTTCTATTGCTTGTACTATACTTGTTGGCAAAGTAAGAGTTTGAGTTTCTCCCCTTGCAAATTTAACGTTTGAGTCCCAATAATCAGTCGCACCTGCTGAGCCTCCTGTTGCTCTAAATATTGGATGCGGAGTCTTTGAGTCATATCCATGTTCTGTCTTAAGTCTTGTTAATTTTAATTTTAATGTATAGGATTTTTTATTCGCCATAACTGACTGTATACTAGTTATCGGTAATTTTATATAACCTCTATGAGCTTTAAGAGTCTTATATTTACCTTGACCTGTATAACCTTTACGAGCTGAAGTGACCTTACCTGTACCCTCAACCATTGTGTAAAGGTTTGAAGTCGGTATTGAAAATACATCATTCAAATTAGTACCACTTCCTCCTGATGACGAACCGCTCGAACTATGCAATGTATCATATTGAACATAAGAATATTGACTTTTAATAAATATCGCATTTTCTGCAACATAAACCATTTCTTCATTTGAGTATTTCGGTATTCTTCTGCTTGTAGTCAAAATTGAACCATTGTAAATTGATGCTAATTTATCAACATTACCTGAACACCACCCAAGAGACACATTTGAGCTACCATCTGCTTTTAGACATTGGTCTACCCCAAAGAAATCACAGTCATCAACAACTAAATTTGTTCCTGCTAATCCTTTGATACCAGTAGCTCCCTCAACTCCCTCAAATCTTATACCTCTTATTTCTATATAATCCACGTGTCGAACACTTATTACTGAATCATCTGAAGTCGAGTTAATAATTGGGTACTTATTATAATCAGCTTGAGTAATCTCACCTCCAACAAGTCTTTTATCTGATACATATTCTATAAATATTCTACTAGATAAATCCTCGATATTAAAATATTCACAATTTATAACCACATTTGCCCCAAGTTCTAATCTAAATACTGTACCCATCATGTCTTGTATAACTAAACCTTTTTCATTTATTACACATCCATCTTCTACATGAATTGTAAGTTTAGCATCAAATTTTGTTCCATAATTTTTTACATTTCTTAAAACTGTACTAAGTGAATCAGCCTTGTTATTTTGGTCTCTTCCTGTTCTATCGCCTGTAGCTGTTTTCCCTATATACCAGTCTGATGGGCATCCATTTAGGTCAGCGACTTGAACCACCGCTGGGCAATATAATCTATCTACAACAAACTTTTCAGCATATGAACCTTCTCTATGGAATGAACTTATTGGCTCATCATCATTTGTAAATATTTGAACTCCTTGACCGTCATATACAACATATCCTACTATATTACCTTCACTATCTTGTAAGTTTATTCTTATACCTTCATCTGAAATATCTATAAGTCCTTGTATCATTCTTACAATCGCATCACTACCTACTGAAAAGGTTACATTTCCATCTTCATCTTTTATAACCATATTTCTAGCATCTATATACTGTCCTTTTAATGTACCCGCTAAAATCATATTTGCATTTATTTGGCCATTTGCTGTTAAAGCTACATCATATGGTCCTTGATATCCATTTGCACTATGTGCTAATCCATTTTTATTGAATCTCCATACATGTATAGCTTCTTCTATAGTAGGGCTATCACATACAACTAATTCTTCTTTATTGTAAAATACATAACTGTCTTTTATACCGGCATTTATAAAACTTTGTATCCATTTTTCTATTGAATTATCATTCTTTGCTATGTCCTTTGAAATATCAATTATTACATCATTTATATTTATGGATTTTCTACCTATATCCCTATTTGATAGTTTTATTTCTTCTACTTTTTGTGTTAAAACATTAAATTTTCTTTCTATTGCTCTTACAACTACATTTATATTCAATTTACTTTCAAAAACTGTAACTTCATCTCCTATATAAACCCTTTCTGCTTTTATATAGTCTTTGTATTCTTCAGTTTGACTTAAATCTATAAAATCTATAGTGTAATCAGCATTTATAATATCTACATTATTTTCTGTATACTCTAATTGTGCTAACCTTTTTAGTTCATCTTGAGCTTCTTCTAATGTACTAAATCCTTCTGTCTCATCCTCCGAAGATTTTACTTTTACATCACTATAAGTAAATTCTTTAGTATAAACTCTAGCATAATTTTTTATTATAGGACTATCAATAAAACCATCAATAGTTATTCCATCATAGCCTTTTGGCTTAATTCTAGTTGTAATACTATCTACATCTGTATTTGCTTCAAAACCTCTTAAGTTTTTACATGATCTTATTTGTACTCCTCTATCTTTGCCTACTTTATCAAGTATTCTTAAAAGATAACCTCTTCTTTGTATTTCTCCTCCCCAACGATTGAGAAATGATTGATCACAATCATGTATAGCTTTATACATATTCATATTTTCATAGTAAGCAGTGCTAGATGCAGATATATTAGAATATACTTCTAATTCTTTAACTCCTACTGCCCCATCTAATATCCAATTTATTGCTGCTGTTCCATTTAATCCTGTAGGCCTTACATCATTAAGCCATAAATGTATAGTTTCATATATTGTAACTTGTACAGCATATATAATTATTCTAGTTCTAGTTTTTCTTGGTTTTGTAATCCTAAAATATTCATCTCCATAATCAACCTTTATTTTCAATATGGCTTCTTCCTGTAGATGCTCCCATAATCCTGCATCATCAATTATGAATTCTGCATCTAATTCATATGTTCCATCTAAATTTTCCGTAACTTTGCAACTTGTACAAATATTATCAAGTATTGCATCGCCATTACTCAAGATTACCGTTTCTTTAGGAGTATTTTTACTAAAAACACATATTTTTACTGCTTTATTCATATTAATACTCCCTCCTATCTATAAATAGTTCTTGGTTCTATATCTAACTTAGTTATATTTCCTATCCATGTTATAGTATTTTTTCCCTTATCTAATAAAGGAAAATTTCCTATCATATCTATACTTTTATTATTATTATCTTTATCTAGGCATAAAAAAAGTTTGCTATCTAGCAAAACTCTTTCAGCAACATTATTAATCTGCACAGTAGTATCATTAATCGTTATTTGGAAATCTCCTGTTCCATATATAATTACTCTAGGACTACTTGCGAAATCACCATTATTATATATATTCGTTTGTTTTTGTGTCACCGTTATATTTTTTTCCAGTAAATCATAGTAAAATGGCTCACAAATAAATTTTACTTTAAAATCTCCATATTCTTCAAATGTAGTTTTTATATCTTCTTCTATAACTATTTTTTTTACAATATTATATCTATTTGGAATAGCATATAATAATTTATTATCTTTTATTTTAAATAACCATGTTTTTATTTTTTCTATCATTAGATTTATGTCTTGATCTAAGTTTATGGTAGTTAAAATAAAGCTTTTTTCTATATTTGGAAATGTACCTTTATTTATAGTAACTGTCCCATTTCTACCTTCTATACTTATTTCTTCATATTCTTCTTCTGACAACACTTCTGGAGGGCCTTCAACAACTACTATTTCTAATTCTTCTGAACAAATATTATTAAATATTAATTTTTTTTCCATTTTACCCCTCCTTCTTATTTAGTATTTTAATTTCATATTTCTAGTTGTATTATAATCATCTAATTCATCTTGATTTGGTGCTACTGCAGTTCTAGTAAATTCTCTACCATCTATATCTAATTTAAGTTCTAAGTTTGAAACTATATTTGATAACCTTCTGACTTCACTTGCTGTATTATCTTCACTAATAAATTTATCTAATTTTGAATCTAAATAATTATAAAAGTTATCTAGTGGTAAAATTGCTTCCATTTCGTTATGTCTAAGGCTCTTTATCCTTAGCTCCTCTTAGTTTTCTAAGAGTATCGGACTATATCTTAACCCTCGGCTTTACGTTAGGGTTGTCAGCACTCGTGGATATTTCTGCATATAAAAAAGATACTATTTTAAGTATCTTTTTTACTTAGCTTACTCCATCTAGTCTCTACACGTTCCGTAAGTTTCCTTAACGGCTTCGCTCGGTATTAACATATCAGATAGTATATGTTCTATATTATTGAATTGTTTATAACTTATTCTTAGTAAATTTATTTTGTGTTTTAAGCAAAACTTAGTTTTAATATTATCATGAAGTTTGATATTTTCTAAATTATTTTTAAACACTAAAATTTCTTTAAAATGTTGTTCTCCATCGTATTCTATACATAAATTAAAACTTGGTATGTAAAAATCAAAAGGTAATTCTCTTTTATCTTTACAATCTTTAAATTTTTTTTGTGGTTCAAAGTGTATATTATTTTCTTCAAGAAAGTTTCTTATTTTTCTTTCTCCTTTCGACTCTATACAATAAGGGCAACCTCTAAATTTATTCAATATATTGTCTGGAGTTTTATAACATATTCTGCCACACTTTATATGTTTAAATCTTAGTGGTGTTTTCGCATCTATGTATTCATCTAATAATATAAATTCATCAGTGACTTTATTTAGTTGATTAATAAAGTCATTTGTTGTTTTTAAATTATTTGCAGGTTTATCTTTTTCAAAATAACCTCTTCCAGTACATTTATCACATTTTATTTTATTGCTGTTTTTTATACTATCAAAACTACTTTCAAATATTTCTCCACATTCGCATTCTACTAAAAGTTTTTCTTTGCAATTAGTATAAGCATCGCTTAATAATTTTAGACCTACATCATTACAGTATTGTTTTACATAATTTATATTGTAAGTTCTATTTTTATTAGCATTTTTTCTGCCACACACATTGCATTGCCTTTTATTCATATCTTTAAATTGTTTAAATGTAGTTTTAAAAATATTACCACATTCACATTTGAAATTCATATAAGTATTGTAGTTTTTATATTCCTTTTCCAGTAACTCACATTTGCTATTTTCTTTCACAAAATTATAAACATCTTCAAATTTATATCTCACCTTAACCACCTCTTAGTATTATTATACCACGTTACGAGGCGATTATGCTACTAATAAAACATTGCTATTTAACTTAGCCTTCACCGAATTCACTGACTTATTTTTTCTATAAGTTTCCTTATAGTGACCCAAATTTTTAGGTCCAGCTTCTCCACCAGCTAAAAGAGTATTATTTCTAGCTCCAAATATAGTTGGTTGTGTCATAATACCACCTTGTTTGTACCAGTTTACCGATATTTTCGGTACACTTGGAGGATTTACACTAAGTTTTCCACTAATTGAAAAATGAGGTAGCTTTATTTTAGGGAAACTTAAGTGACAATTTGAGAAAAATCCTTTTATTTTACTAATGCCATTTGATACTACATTTTTAGCACTATTCATTACATTAGATATTGTATTTTTCACTGCATTAAATTTATTAGAAACTATACTTGTAATACCTCCACAAACGTTACTTACAGTAGACTTTATTCCATTCCAAATATTACTCATTATACTTTTAGCGCTATTCATTATATTAGATATAGTACTTTTAATTGAATTAAATTTATTTGATACAGTGCTTGATATACCGCTACATACATTACTTACAACACTTTTTATTCCATTCCAAACATTAGATACAACTGATCTAGCTGCATTTAATATCGTTGTAATAGTAGATTTAATACCATTAAATGCATTTGATACTACTGACTTAATTGCATTTAAAACTGTAGTAAATACTGCTTTTATTCCGTTCCAACCTGTTGTTACTACTGTCTTTATTGCAGTTATAATAGTAACTATTATTGTCTTATACATATCAAAATACATTTGTATAGCTGTTTGTATAGCACTTAATACTGTACTAAATACATTCTTAATTCCTTCCCACACATTAGATATAGTGTCTTTTACTGCATTCCAAACCTCTGTTGCTTTTGCTTTTACTGTGTCCCAATTTTGATACAGTAGTACGCCAATAGCAACTAATGCTGTTATAACTCCTATTGCTATTAAAACTGGTGCACTTATTGCTCCAATAGCACCTGTTGCTGCAATTACTCTCGTCTTAACTGCTGCAAATACCCCGGTGAGAACACTCCACCCCGATGTAAATATTCCAGCTACAGATGAAACCATTCCTATAACTGTTGTTATTCCTACAAAAGCCGTTCCTAATGCTACTACAGCAGTTATTACCAGTTGCACAGGTTTAGGCATATTAGCAAAACTTTGTAATAATGTTGTTATTCCACTTGTTACTGCACTTATCGCAGGTTGTAAGTTTGTAAGTAATATTCTTTTCGTTCCTTCAAGTGCACTTCCTAAGTCATTATATTTGACTTTGTTCATTTCACCTAATTTGTCTCTAGAATTATCTATCTCTCCATTAAGATCTCCTAACGCAAATATAGCTTCTGCAGCATTATCTTCGTACATTGTTCCGAATATACCAACACCTACATTATATTGTTCTTGCTTATCCTTCATTTTGCTTAAACGCTCTATCATTTCCTGTGTGACTTGTTTAGCACTATCTCCACCTTTTGCATATTTTTCACGAAACTCATCAGCATTAAACCCTAACTTTTTTAAATAATCATCGGCTGAACCGTCCATAATTCTTATATTCATTTCTTTAAATGCATCACCTAAACTGTCTACACTAAATGCCCCTGTCTCTGCCCCATTTGCAAGAGCATTAAACATGTCCTCAGCTGAATATCCTGCATTAGCAAAAGAAGGAGAATATTCCGTAATTACATCAATTAAATCATCATTTTTATTAAGTCCGCTTTCTGCTCCCTGTGCTATAAGATTATATGCTTCATCTGCTGTAAGTCCAAACTTCTGCATTAATGCATCTGCTGCTTTTGTACTATCAGCTATGTCAATTTCATAAACATCACTTAAAAGATATGCATCTTCTGTACATTGTTTTAGCGCCTCTCCTGCTAAACCTGTGTTTTGATGTACCAATGCCATATTCTCGCCTATATCTGATAGTGATTCTCCAAAATTATCTGCATAAATTTCATTTATTATTCCTTCAAATTCGCCCATTTCATCGTTTGTAAGCCCTAATTGTGCTTGCAATTGATTAAGCGAACTTTGTCCTTCTAATCCAAATTCTTTTACACTGTCTGCTATTCCACTAAATGCATCTGTTAACTCGTCTACACCTTCTATAGCTAATGCATCTTCTAGTGCATTTCCAGCTTCTTGTGCTCCATCTGCAGCATCATTTAAACTGTTATCTAATTCATCAGCAGCACTACTAACTTCATGCAATCTATTTTGGTTTTCCCTTAAATCATTAGATAACTGTCCTATTCTACTTGCTAATTGCTGAGCTTCATTTGAACTTTGTCCTTGCTCTAATACTACATTTTTATATTCTTCTTTTAGTCTATTTAACTCTTGTTGTTGCTGATCTATTTCTGTAGTTAATCTAGATAATGAATTTGTATCATTTCCTAACTGTCCTATTTCTTGTCCAGCTTCTTGACTTGCACTTCTTAAATCATTAAGTCTTTGTGATGTTTGATTTATTTCATTTTGTATAGCTTGTTGTTGAGTTTGTGCTCTAAGTAACTCATTATTAAGATTTCTGTATTCATTAGAGTTTTCACCAAGTATATTTTTTGCTTGCTCTAATGATTGATTTAATAATTCTACTTTTTGACTTGATGCTGCATATTGTTGTTGTAATATATTTTGTCTTTGTTCTAATAGATTTATATCGTCTGAATTTCCTTTTAACTGAGTAGCATTTAATCTCAATTCATTCGAAAAAGTAGTCATATCTTTGCTTATATCTCTTATACCAGACCTAAAATCCGAAGTTACAGCTTTAAATTCTATTTGAGCCTGTGTTTTATTTGCCATCTATCTTCCCCTCCTTTCTAATTCTCTTTGTTTTACATAACTAATGTAGTTGTCATATGCTACTTTATTAGCAACTATACCTTCTAAAGAAGATATATCTATATTCCAAAATAAATCCTCGCTTATGCCCAAAATAAGGACATAGTAGGTATAATAATCCTCTATGTCCTCTAGTTTAAATTTAGGTATTTTTATTTTTTTTGCTCCTGTTATCTTCTTTGTTGCTTGGGTAAAGGCGCTCCTGAAATTTTTTTTTGCTTTGGATTAGCTAATTCATTAGCTAAGTTATTTATAAGTACAAAACTTTGTGGTATATTTTCCATAAATTCTTCTTTAGTCATTAAAGTATTATCATCTTGTTCTATATTAGCGCATAAATATGCTGTATATAAAATCGTGATTGAACTAAAGGTCGCATCTTTATCTTCTTTTACATATATATTATTGTATTCTTCATATTCTTTTTTTCTTTTATTCTTTAGCTGCAATAATCTAGCAAAATTTAGAGTTAATTTTATAACTTCTCCATTTTCTAATGTTAATTCTTTAAATGTACATTTCATTTTTTATACCTCTATGCTTTTTTTATTAATTCAAAATTAAATGAAGTTAACCATTTAGTCGCAATTTCAGAACCAGAAGCCAATTCACTTGCCATACATTCATATTTTCCAAAGCCTTGATCATCTGGAGATACTGCAATCGTCATTTCAATTTCTGCCACTTCATCAGAACCATTTTCTATTTTTTTACTTGTTCCTGAATTTATAACACAATTTGGATATGCTAAATACTTTTCTATTCCATCTTCATCTAACACTTTAGCAACCCATGTAAATTCTGGATGGATACTATCTTTACCATATCCATATACACCTTCTGCAAGTTTATCTGTGAATATCATTCCATATACTTTCACATACAAACTCCATAGCATATGCATACTTACAGTTAATGTTCCTGTTCCAGTTCCTCTAGTTCTAGATTTTATTACTACACCTTCACATTTTTTTGTTACTGTTCTTACATCCATCTCTTCAGTTAAAGATCCTACGCAACCAACTTTTGTTGTTGTTATTTCATTTTCGCCATTAAATTTAATAGCACTTTCTTTTATTTCATAATCTGAGTACACTTTAGCATAACTAGCCATTATATATTCAAACCTCCTAACTTATCTAGAATGTCATTTACGACATTATCTTTTACTTTTTTAACTCCTTCTTCCATGAATGGCTTTTCACTTTTCCCTTGGCTTGTCCCACTGGCTGTCATCGGGAATACTAAGTAATTATATTTTTGTTTTGTTGTAATTCTTATTCCTAAGTTGAAATTTTTATTTGTTAATGAATCTGCATCTCTTGCATGCTTTTTATTCCTATCAGATACAGGTATACAATTATGTATAGAGTTTATTAACTTGTCTTTTCCTTCTCCATGTATGTATTTATTTATTACGTCCTCAGCTTTATCTTCATAATTTCCTATAGCTTGTTGTATTTTCTGTACGTCTTCATACTCTAATGAAAAATTTATCCCTGCCATTATAATTCACAACCTTTTTTAGCTTTTGTAAATTCTATTGTGCAAATTTCAACTACTCTATCAGTATTATTTTTTGTTGTATAATTAAATACAATTTCTGTATCAGCTAATTTTAATTTTGTATCTTTTGTTACTTGTTTTATTATTTTAAATTCAAAATCTTCTTCTATATAATTTTCACAAATAAAATGTACCTGATAATATTTGTTATAATCCATTCTATTTGTTCCTGATCTAGATGTTCTACTTTTATTAAAGACAAAATAATTCCAATCATCATTTGGTTTTGCCAGTGAACGTCCATAATAAGCTTTATATCCTAATTTTTCTAATGCTTGTTTTATGTCATTAAGCAATTTCTCTCACCTCTTCCAAATAGAAGTAAATTTCTTGCTTTTCTCTATCTATATCAAAGTACACAATATCGTAAAGAATATTTTTTATAACAACCTTATCATAGTTAGATATATTTTTATAAAACCTTGTTTTTATTTTCAAACTTAAGGATCTATTTCTAGCTTCTGCAAAATCTAAATCTTGTTGCCTTTTACTGCACTCTTTATATGCTAATTTAACTATAAATTCCAAATCGTCAATAGATTTTATATTCTCCCTAGCTCCGAAATCACTTTCTTTGTTTTTTTCTTTATAAATCCTTATATAACCATCATTATAATTAATTGCTTTCATTTTTCATTTTTTCCACCTCATACTTTTGTCTTAGCTGCATAATGTTGTTAAAATAATTATCGTCAAATTCATTTTCACAGTTATTCCATGCATACATGCAATAATTAAGTAATAAATTTCTTTCCATACCCTCAGAATAATCTACATCTGCTCCTAATTTATAATCTAAAGTGGATACAGCATCTTTTAAAATTGTTTGTAGACGATTTTCTGTTTCTTCTTCAACCCAAGTTATATTTAATTTTAGCTTCAAATCTTGAAGTAAATTCATATTTTTACCTCCAATAAAATAAGGACTAGAAATTCTAGCCCTTATTTTTTATCTTAAGATTCTGCTTTTGTAGTAACAGTACCTTTTACTGTACTTTCTACTGTACCTTTTACTTTAGTATATACATAAGCTTCTTCTAAGTTAGTTATATCTAAGAATAATGCTACTGTATCATCGTTTGCTTTTCCAGCACCATAAGTTTTTATCTTATAATATCTTAAATCTTCTAAGAATTTATAATCATCTGAGTAAGTTATTATACCTTCTTTAGCTCCACCTATTGCCATGAAATATTCAGCAGGTAAACATAATATAGCAGTATTATCAGCTAATTCATTAGAGATAACCACATCTGTTGGAAATGGGAATACATTTTGTGCAAATGTTCCATTAACAGTTAATACTGTAGATGCTGGCATAACCTTTGTAAGATAATCAGTTTGATTGCATATAAATAAAACTGAACTGAATTTTCTAGTTTTTCCTCCATGTACTTTACTATTATCATCTGTCCATTTTTCTGTTTTAGATAATTTTGCAAGCACCTTTCCATATTCTTTAGGCATAAATGATGTTAAAGCTACTTTTGTTTTGTCTGGATAAACTCCACCTGTTACAGTTACACCATGAGATACATTTTTACATAGTCCAACCGGTTGGTTTTTACCAGTACCTGCAACTATAGCTTTTTCTAATCCACATAATAAAGCATCTTTTAATACAGTTCTTATGTAAGAATCTAAGAAAGTTGGACCTAAATCTAACATATCTAGTGGTATTGCTGCAAATGCACTTAATTTATTTTGAGTTATGTCAACAATTTTAAATGCAGATGTTATTTCTTTAGTTATTGTAGAATTTAATTCTCCCCACACAGCCGTATCAATTGTGTGATCGTTTAATATCCATTTAGTTAAATATTTACAATAAGTGAAATTAATTTTATCTAATAATGGATGTTCCTCAACTAATTCCTTAAATACATCTTCTATTATAGTTTCTGGCATAATTCCATCTGGTGTTCCTGGTAAAGCAGCAAATGCTTGTTGTGGGTTTGCAGATTTACTTGCTTCAATAAATTTCTTATAATAATTTTCTTCTGCTGTTGTTAATTGTCTATATCCTCTTTGAGCTAATATAGATTTATCTTGTGTTATTTGATATTCCAAGAAATCAGCTTTTATATCATCAACTACAGACTCTTGAAATTCTACCCATGCTTGTTTTATTTCTTCTTCATTCCCTCCAGCTAATGCAGCTTGCATTTTAGATGCAACTTCTTGTTGTTTTAATTTCTTATTTCCTAATATTGACATTTCATTTCCTCCTAATTATTCAAATTTTTTATTACATTAAAAAAAGAATCTATTTTAGATTCCTTTGGTTCCTTATCGTCATCATCATCGTTGTTATTATCATTATTATCATCATTATTGTCATTATCATTATTGTCATTGTTATCATCACTATTGTCGTCATTATCGCCATCTTTATTATCGTCATCATCTTTTTTAGCATTTAATATAAGCTTCATTAATGATTTTTTAACAGATTGACTAACTTCTTCAGCTTCTTTTTCATTTACAATAGCTGTTGAAAATCCCATTTCTAATGCTTCCTGTGGTGTTATCCAAGTTTCATTATCAAGCATCTGTTTTAACTCTTCTTCTGTTATATTTACTTCTTGCATATAAGCATTAATACTGGCCTGAGTTATTTTATCTAAATCATCTGCTTGTTTTCTTAGTTCATTTGCATTTCCACTTGTCCAACTCCATGCATTATGTATCATTAATAATGATGCTGTAGACATTACTCTTTCATCTCCTGCCATAAATACAACTGAAGCAGCACTACATGCAAATCCATCACATACAGTTTTTACTGTTGCTTTATGTCTTTTTAGTTGGTTGTATATTGCTAATCCTTCTTTAACTTCACCACCATAACTATTTATATAGACATTTATTTTATCACAGTCTAATCCTTCAATTTGTTTAGATAATGTATAACTTGATATCTCTCCTTCAAACCAATCCCACGATGTTATATCTCCATAAATTTGAATATCGACTTCATTATTATTTTGAGTCAGTTGAAAATATTTTTTACTTTTCATTTTATTCACCTCCTTTATTTGTCACCTATTAGTCTATTTTCCGCTGTATCATAGTTCTTAGTTATAAAATGTTGTTGACTAAACTTAGTATTAAGTTTATCGAATCCTATTATTTCTCTTACCTCATCAATACAGCATGTTCCAGATGCTATAAGTTTATCTGCTTTTTCTGCTACATCTAAAATATCAATATGATTAATTGTAGATGTATCTACCTTAACATAATTTCCTTTTGACCATTCTGAATATCCGGGATATGTTTTTCTTGTAATTTCTTCTGATAACATTTCTGCTATTGGATCTATACAAAATGTAAGAAATACTTTTACTATTTCATTCATATTTGTAATATTGCCTAGCATTAAACTTACTGGTATTTGAAAAGCCTGTGCTACTATTTCAAACATTTCTTTTCTAAGATTTCTAAAATCAGAACTATCTTTATTTGTTGTTGGTGAAACGTCTTGCAAATCATATCCTTTAAATTGTAAATATACAGAATCTTCATTTTGCATAAAACTTTTAAGTTGTTTTTTTATAACCTCTTCATAATTTTCTTGAAAAGATTTATCTCCAGCTTTAATATTTTCAAATATCATTTTATATTTTGTTCCATTTGACTTCTTATAATTTTTGGCAGCATAACTCATTAATTCTCCATACTGTTCATATAATCCGTCAATTAAATTTTTTATATTTGTATTATTAAGCTGCAATCGTAGTACTTCATCACTTTTAAAAATTTTATTTAACTGTAAATTTCCAATTGAAATTCCTTTATATAAATTGCCTTTGATTGGATATTCATCTACTACATAACTATCTGCA
>OGQU01001579.1_pt1 | contig 17935 bp, 13 predicted proteins | sample 1553341 | NCBI WGS metagenome assembly OGQU01 (sample SAMEA2579920, study PRJEB22360) | human gut metagenome | biome: human gut; feature: human-associated habitat; material: faeces | place: Denmark | collected 2008/2010 | reverse complement strand
AGCTTTATTCCGGTTCGGGTATCCACAGCCTTCCTGAATTAAATCCCAATTAAATTTAATGTAGCATAAAATTCCGGATAGGACACATCCACACACTGACTGTCTATAATCTGTGTTTCTCCGTCAGCAGCGAGCCCGGCAATCGAGAACGCCATCGCAATCCGGTGATCCAGATAACTCTGGATAGAAGCACCGCCAAGATGGCCGGTTCCCTCAATGATCATACCATCATCCGTCGGTGTGATATCAGCACCCATAGCCTTTAATCCGGCAGTAACCGTATCGATGCGGTTCGTTTCTTTCACCTTTAATTCAGCAGCATCTTTGATCACTGTCTGACCCTCGGCAAAAGCAGCCATGACCGCAATTATCGGGATCTCATCGATCAGAGTCGGGATGGTATCACCTTCGATCACAGTTCCTTTTAAGTGGCTGTGACGTACAAGAAGATCCGCACGTCCTTCCCCACCTTCGAAAGTCTGGCTGACTGTCCCAATGTCGGCGCCCATATCTTTGCAGACCTTTAAGAATCCGGCACGTGTGAAGTTGGTCCCGACATTTCTGACCAGAAGCTCCGAGCCAGGAACCAGAAGTGCGGCAGCAATAAAGTAAGCAGCAGAAGAGATATCTCCGGGTACGCAGATCTGCTGACCGAAAAGCTCTTTACAAGGTTCTACATGAGCAGTTGCAGTTCCGTCTGTATGAAGATCTGTTGCAACACATGCACCGAATCCCTGTAACATCAGTTCTGTATGGTTGCGCGAAAGAGCTGGCTCTGTGACAGAAGTCGGACCCTCCGCATAAAGACCGGCCAAAAGGACGGCTGATTTTACCTGTGCGGATGCAACCGGAGACTGATAATGGATACCGTGCAATTCTCCCGGTTCGATTCGGAGAGGTGCACAATCGTTATCATTCAGACTGGTGATGTGAGCCCCCATGCTGTTTAAAGGTGTCATAATACGTTTCATGGGTCTGGAATTCAGAGAAGCATCTCCGGATAATGTTGTTGCAAAGTTCTGCCCGGATAGAATTCCGGAGATCAGACGCGTGGTTGTTCCGCTGTTTCCTACATTTAAAGTAGAAGCAGGTGCATTAAGTCCCCGTAATCCTTTACCATGCACCAGGATGCAGGATGGTTTCCTCTCAATCTCCACACCCATCCTGCGGAAGCAGTCAATGGTAGACAGACAGTCTGCGCCTTCCAGAAAATGTGTGATCTCTGTGGTTCCAAGTGCAATGGAACCTAACATAATAGAACGATGAGAGATGGATTTATCTCCCGGTATCGTTACTTCTCCCTTTAATCCCTTTACAGGACGGATTGTTCTAACGTTCATATACAATATACCTGAATTTCTGCAGTAATCCTACGGCGCGCTTGCTGGAATCTTCGTCGTAAAATTCAATACGCAGAACCCCTTCTTCAAATTCTCTGTTGTGTACAATTCCAATATTTTTGATGCTGATATTATTAGATGCAAGGATTGTTGCAATAGCAGCGATACCACCGGCTTCATCAATGATATCACAGTATACGGCAAACGATTTTTTGATAGGTCCCGCAGAGGATGAAGGCATGGAATTGCGATAATTCCTGGACGATTCAAATCGGGTATAAAGATCCAGGTCATCTTCACGTTCGACCGCTTCTTTGAAATCTTCGAGGGAGTCGATGTACTGATCCAGAATCTCTACGATATTATCCTTGTTCTTCAGACAGATATTCTGCCACATGACCGGTGATGAAGAAGCGATACGTGTGATATCTTTAAATCCCCCGGCGGCAAGATTCTTCATCATCTCATCTTTGGTGTCATGTGTTTTAACAAAGTTGACGAGTGTAGATGCAATGATATGAGGCAGATGACTGATCGTTCCGGTAATCTGGTCATGTACCCGATAATCAAGGATAACCGGGAGTGCTTTCAGGCTTTCTGCAAATTTTTCATAGGCCTCCACCTTTTCATGGGCAACCTGGTCGGTCGGTGTCAGAATAAAATATGCATTTTCAATCAACATTGCTTTGGAATTACTGTATCCGCTTTTTTCAGAACCGGCCATCGGATGTCCTCCGATAAAGTATTTTCCGATACCGAGTGTCTGTACTTCCTCATGGATGTTCGCTTTTACACTTCCTACATCTGTAAGAATGCAGTCATCATCCAGATATTCTGTCAGTTGTTTGAGATAAGCAGTATTAGATGCAACAGGTGCGCATAAGAATATATAGTTACAATTATGGAAATTATTGTCAATCGTGGTTGCTGCCACATCGATGACAGATTCCTGGGTTGCAAGGGCAAGGGCTTCTTCATTTTTATCGAAAGCCACAATTTCGTAATCAGGATAGTACTGGCGGACGGCTTTTGCAATAGAACCGCCGATCAGTCCGAGTCCGATAAAACCGATTTTTTGTTTCATGATAGATTCTCCTTCCGGCAAGTTAGAATATATTTATAAAAAATTACGAATAAACAGTGTGAATAATTCATAATCAAAAAACTTAGTTTCTATTTTAACGTGCGACAGATGAATTTGTCAACACTATAATACTTTAAAGCGAAAAAGCGATGTGTGGAAACGGTGGAAAATGATGCAAACTGTATGATAAAATTGTAAAGAAAATTCAGAAATAAGTATAAAATTACATATATTTAAAAATAAATACAAAAATGATATGGTTAAAGTGTATAAAAGTGTTGTAAAAAAAGCAAAAGTTTAGTACAATATTTATATGAGATTTTACCAAAATAAGGAGGCAGCTATATGAAAGTTTACAGAACGGACGAAATCAGGAACGTGGTTCTCTTAGGACACGGTGGAAGCGGAAAGACCAGTCTTGCAGAGGCCATGGCATATGTATCAGGGGCAACAAGCCGCATGGGAAAGATTGCAGATGGCAACACGATCAGTGATTTTGATAAAGAAGAGCAAAAACGTGAATTTTCGATCAGTACAAGCTTGGTTCCGATCGAATGGGAGAAAGCGAAGATCAATATTCTGGATACACCGGGATATTTCGATTTTGTGGGAGAAGTCGAAGAAGCTGTAAGTGCCGCCGATGCAGCCGTTATCGTTGTATCAGGCAAGGCAGGTGTGGAAGTCGGAACAGAGAAGGCATGGGAACTCTGTGATAAGTACAAACTTCCGAGGATGGTATATGTAACAGAGATGGATGTGGATGATGCGAGCTTCCGTCAGGTAGTACAGGATCTGACGGAACGTTACGGAAAGGTGATCGCACCACACTTCCAGCCGATCCGTGAGAATGAAAAACTGGTAGGATATGTGAACGTTATTAAGAATGCAGCAAGACGTTATACAGGCGTAGGACAGAGAGAAGAATGTGAGATTCCGGAATATTGTAAACCGAATCTGGAGATCTACCGTGATAAATTACTGGAGGCAGTTGCAGAGACCAGTGAAGCGTTTATGGAAAGATATTTTGAAGGAGATGAATTCTCTGTAGAAGAGATCCGTTCTGCAATGCGTACGGAAGTTATGGACGGAGATATCGTACCGGTTGCAATGGGATCTAATATCCAGGCGCAGGGAGTTGCCAATTTGCTTTCTGATATCGTAAGATTCTTCCCGAGTCCGGACAGCAGAAGCTGTGCAGGAATCAACCGCAAGACGAATGAGATCTTTGAAGGCAATTATGATTTTGCAAAAGCAAAATCAGCATATGTATTCAAGACAATGGTAGATCCGTTTATCGGAAAGTATTCGTTCGTGAAAGTATGTTCCGGAGTATTAAAAGGGGACGATACTTTGTATAACGGAGATTCCGATGCAGAAGCAAAACTTGGAAAGATTTATACAATGGTGGGAAATAAACCGACCGAGGTCAGTGAGTTGTTTGCAGGAGATATCGGAGCAATTGCAAAGCTTGCGAATACAAAGACAGGAGATACGCTTTCTACTAAAAATACACCGGTGATGTATGGAAAGACAGAATATTCCAAACCATATACATATATGAAATATGTCTGCAACAATAAAGGGGATGAAGATAAAGTATCTCAGGCATTACAGAAGATGATGGCAGAAGATGTAACACTGAAAACAGTCAATGACAGTGAGAACCGTCAGACACTTCTTTATGGAATGGGAGACCAGCATCTGGAGATTACAGCAAGTAAACTTGCTGCACGTTATAAATGTGAGATCAGACTGGAGACACCAAAGGTAGCTTTCCGTGAGACGATCAAGAAGAAATCTGACGTAGATTCCAAATATAAGAAACAGTCCGGAGGTCATGGACAGTATGGTCATGTCAAGATGAGATTCGAAGCGTCCGGTGATCTGGAGACGCCTTATGTATTCGAAGAAGAAGTTGTCGGCGGAGCTGTTCCGAAGAATTATTTCCCGGCAGTTGAAAAAGGCTTGCAGGAAGCAGTTGTAAAAGGTCCTCTTGCAGGATATCCGGTAGTCGGTGTGAAAGCCGTATTATATGATGGCTCCTATCATCCGGTGGATTCTTCCGAGATGGCATTCAAGACAGCAACAGTCCAGGCATTCAAGAAAGGCTTCATGGAAGCTTCTCCGGTATTGCTGGAACCAATTGCGTCTCTTACGGTTACGATTCCGGATGATTATACCGGAGATGTTATGGGCGATCTGAATAAGAGACGCGGACGTGTACTCGGTATGAATCCGGTTTCCGGTGGAAGGCAGGAAATCGTGGCAGATATCCCGATGACGGGACTCTTTGGATACTGTACTGTATTAAGATCTATGACAGGTGGAAGAGGTGTATATTCTTATGAATTTGTACGTTATGAACAGGCACCGTCAGATGTACAGGAAGCAGAGATTGCTAAGCGTGCAAAAGAGGAGTAATCAGTTAAGAAAATGTTAAAATAGAAGAAAAGCCCGTAAGGGCTTTTTTTCTTGAAACAAAGATGCTATAATCTCTTGTGTTAAAATATCGGTATCTTGACGACAAAAAAGATATGTGTGGATAATTGTGAGGTCAGGGAATGAAAATTGTGATTATTGGGGATGGAAAAGTTGGTCATAAATTGACAACCCAGCTATCCGAAGAAAATTATGATGTGGTTTTGATTGATCAAAATGAGGGAAAATTAAAAGAAGCAGTGAATGAACTTGATATTTTCTGTATTACAGGAAATGGAGCAGATGTAGAGGTGCAGAGACAGGCGGATGTACCGCATGCGGATCTTGTGATTGCCTGTGCATCCACAGATGAACTTAACATGTTGAGCTGTCTGCTGGCTAAGCGATTAGGTGCCAGACATACGATCGCACGTGTAAGAAATCCAATCTATTACCGACAGATCGATCTGTTGAAAGAGGATCTTCATCTGAGTATGGCGGTTAATCCGGAACGTGCGGCGGCAAATGAGATATCCAGAGTACTGCTTTTCCCGGAGACAAGTAAAGTAGAGACATTCATGAAGGGACGTGTAGAACTGGTAGAATTTGTCGTAAGGGAGAACAGTGCACTTGCAGGGCTTTCTCTTGCGGAAGTATACCGGAAGTTCCAGATTAAAATCCTGGTATGTGCAGTAAAAAGAGGAAAAGAGATCTATATTCCGGATGGAAATTTTGTTCTGGAAAAAGGAGATAAGATGCATATCGTTGCCGCGCATCAGAATCTGAAGTCATTTTTCAGGGCACTGGGTCATCGAAATGCAAAAGTAAAAAAAGTATTGATCTGTGGAGGTGGACATGTATGCTTTTATCTGGCAATGCAGTTGCTGCAGGTCGGCATGCAGGTAAAGATCATAGAACAGAATATAAAGAGATGTGAAGAACTTTGTGAGCTTCTTCCCAAAGCAACGATTATTAACGGAGATGCTGCGGATCATGAACTTCTTGTAGAAGAAGGGATCAATGAAGCAGATGCATTGATCGCATTGACCGGAATGGATGAAGAGAATATTATCATGGCATTGTTTGCAAAGCTGCAGGGTGTTAATAAAATTGTGGCAAAAGTAAATGAAGATTCCCGTGCACAGATGGTAGAGGGACTGGGAATTGACTCTATTGTGTCAGCAAAAAGTGCGACCGCAGATGCGATCATGAGTTATGTAAGAGCAAGAAATGAATCTGCAAGTAATGCAAACGTAGAATCCATGTATCAGCTTTTGGGTGGTAAAGTAGAAGCACTTGAGTTCATTGTGAAATGTGAATGCAGTTTTACGAATGTACCGCTCCGTGAATTGCGGACAAAGAAAAATAATCTGATTGCCTGTATTGGAAGAAAAAGACAGATTATTATCCCGAATGGTGAAGATCACCTGGAAGTCGGGGACAGCGTAGTAGTTGTTACAATGGATCATGTGGATAAGTTCAACGATATCCTGGAATAATATACAGAATAAGGAGACGGACAAAAAGTTATGAATACAAAAATAGTAAGATATATTTTGTGTAGAATGCTTGGAGTAGAGGCGGCTCTTTTGCTTGTACCTGTTCTTGTTGCAGTTATATATCAGGAAAAATGTGGAATTGTCTTTCTGATACCAATTGTTATATTATGCCTGCTGTTTTGGGTGGCCGGAAGAAAAAGACCGGAACATGGCCAGATTTACGGAAAGGAAGGGATGGTGATCGTTGCTCTGGCATGGATTTTGTGGTCTTTATTCGGAGCAATGCCATTCACCCTTTCCGGGTATATACCTAGTTATGTAGATGCATTTTTTGAAACAGTTTCAGGTTTTACAACAACCGGATCAAGTATTATCCCGGATGTGGAAGTATTGCCCCACTGCCTGTTGTTCTGGCGGAGCTTTACCCACTGGATCGGAGGTATGGGAGTACTGGTTTTTGTGCTTGTCGTGACATCTCTGGACAGAAAGAATTCCATGCATCTGATGCGTGCGGAAGTGCCGGGACCTGAGAAAGATAAGTTAGTACCGAAAGCAATGTCTACCGCAAGGATTTTATATGGAATGTATCTGATCCTTACTGTGATAGAAATGGTATTCCTCGTCATCGGAGGAATGAATCTGTTTGACAGTATGATATTTTCGTTTGGATCTGCCGGAACCGGTGGATTTTCAAACTATGCGGACAGTGTGGCACATTTTAACAGTGCATATATCGATGGTGTGATCACCGTTTTCTGCGCATTATTTGGAGTCAATTTTGCATTGTTCTATTTTATGATATTGGGTGATTTTAAATCTATCCTGAAAAACGAAGAGCTCAGGACATACATTTTGCTGATTGCAGGTGCTACGGCAGTGATCATGCTCAATATCCATTCGTTATATCCGACGATTGGAAAATCTTTCCGCTATGCGGTTTTTCAGGTGGTTACGGTTATAACAACAACCGGATATTCGACGGCTGATTTTGCACAATGGCCGATGTTTTCCAAAGCGGTGCTTATGATGCTGACGGTAATAGGAGCCTGTGCATCTTCCACCGGCGGTGGAATCAAGGTGTCACGTCTGCTGGTCGGAATGAAATGTGTAAAGAGAGAGATTGTGCAGCTGGCTCATCCGAAGTCTGTGGGTATTATACGCATTGGCGGGAAAAAGGTAAGTTCAGATGTGCTGCGCACGATTTATATTTATTTTATTGCATATGTAGGTATTCTGATCGGATCAGTTGTGCTGGTTTCTCTGGACAATTTTGATTTTGAGACAACGTTCAGTGCAGTACTTACTACACTTGGAAATGTCGGACCGGGTATGGCGCAGGTCGGACCGATGGGAAATTTTGCAGGGTTTTCACCGCTCTCAAAATTAATATTATGCTTTGATATGCTGGCGGGACGTTTGGAGATATTCCCGTTCCTGGTACTGTTTACAGCACCGGCGTGGCGCAGAAAATTCTAGAATAACAGGCGGCTTTTTTAGTGCCGTCTGATTTTCTATATATAAAAGGATGCAGGAAAAGCCGTAAATGGCAGGCTTTTTGCATGAGAGGAGAGAAGTATGAAAGGTAAAACCAAAATGATGATCGCAGCCGTTGTTGTGATCATAGCTGGAATTTATTACTATGCCGCAATTCCGGCTATCAATATCCATTCATCAGAGACATGGTTTTTCATCATGATCTTTTTGGTGATACTGGCAGTTTTGTACCTGGGAAGAAAGAAAATGAACAGGTACGAGATCAAAGAAAATAAAGTAGTAAAAGTTTTTCTTGGAATAGTGGTGGTTCTTGGAGTGATATACTTGCTTGGAACACTGCTGTCTTCACCGGTTGTAAATGCAAAGAAATACCAGAAACTTATGACGGTCAAAGAAGGGGAATTTGCAAAAGATGTAGAGGAACTGTCATTTGACAAGATCCCGCTTCTGGATAAAGATACGGCAGCACTTCTCGGTGACCGTAAGATGGGCAGTATGGTAGATATGGTATCCCAGTTTGAGGCAGATGACATTTACAGTCAGATTAACTACAAGGGGAATCCGGTACGTGTTACCCCGTTAAAATACGCAAATCTGATCAAATGGTTTACGAATCAGGGGGAAGGAATTCCAGCGTATATCCGGATCAATATGGCAAATCAGTCTACGGAGCTTGTAAAACTGAAACAGGGTATGAAATATACAACAAGTGATCATTTTAACCGTAATATTTACCGCCATCTGCGTTTTGCACATCCGACATACATTTACGGTGAATTGAGTTTTGAAATTGATGAAAATGGTGATCCGTACTGGATCGCTCCGGTAAAGAAATTTAACATCGGATTATTCGGTGGTGAGACGGTTGGAAAAGTTGTTATATGTAATGCAGTGACAGGAAAGACGAAGACCTATGATGTCGGAAATGTACCACAGTGGGTAGACCGTGTATATTCCGCAGACCTGCTGGTGAATCTGTTCGATTATTACGGAACATTGAAACATGGCTTCTTTAACAGTGTACTGAGTCAGAAAGACTGTCTGGAGACAACGGATGGTTATAACTATCTGGCATTAAATGATGATGTATGGATGTATACCGGAGTTACATCTGTTAACGGAGATCAGTCGAATGTTGGATTTGTTCTGGCAAATCAACGCACAATGGAGACAAAATACTACAAAGTAGAAGGTGCGACAGAATCTTCAGCCATGTCATCGGCAGAAGGACAGGTACAGAACCTGAAATATCAGGCAACATTCCCACTCTTATTGAATATTGCCGGTGAGCCGACCTATTTTGTCGCATTAAAAGACGATGCCGGTCTGGTGAAGAAATATGCAATGGTTAATGTCCAGAAGTATCAGATCGTTGCAATTGGTGACAGTGTCAGTCAGTGTCAGGAGAATTATAATGAATTACTGTTGAAAAATGGTGTGAAAGAACAGGAAAAGGATACGCGGAAGGAAGAAGAGGTATCCGGAAAGATCACGAAGATTGCGCAGGCTGTTCTGAATGGAAATTCTCATTATTATCTGATGTTGGAGAATTCTGACGCGATCTATGATGTATCAGTAGCAGATATCATAGATGTGATCCGATGTGAACTGGGAGAACAGGTGACGGTAACGTATAAAGAGGATAAGGATGTCAATACAGTGACAAAGTTAAATACCGGTAAAGATGCAAAAGAAAAAACAGATTCTGATAAAGAAGAGGCAGATGCACAGGAATAATAGCTGGTGATACATTTTATCGAAAAGATATAAGGAATGAGAGAGTCATGGAGATTAGTATACTTCTTGCGGAACAGATCATAGCTATGTTTCTGACAATGGCGGTTGGATTCGGAGTGGTCAGAGCCGGACTTTTTAAGACGGAAGACAGCCGGATCATTTCAAATATGGTTGTGTATATCTGCAATCCATGTGTAGTCGTACATGCATTTCAGATTGAACTGACGGACGACAAGATAAAAGGGCTTATGATCGCGGTTGGGATGTCGGTAATTGTGCATGTGATCCTGATCGTGGGTTCGGAATTATTATCATATATAATTCATTTTAACAGCATAGAGAAGGCATCCATTATTTATACAAATGCAGGATATCTGGTGATTCCGCTGGTATCGGCGGTACTGGGCGAGAAATGGGTGTTTTATACGACGGCATTTATTCTGGTGCAGACGATATTGATGTGGACACACGGCGTAAATCTGATCGGGCAGGAGAAGAACCTGAATATCCGTAAGATTCTGTGTAATCCGAATGTAATCGCAATGATAATAGGAATTGCACTTTTTGCGCTGGAGATCCGTCTTCCGGCAGTGATCGACAGCTGTGTCAGCGGGTTTGGCGATATGATCAGTCCGGCGAGCATGATGGTGATCGGAATGGTGATCGGTGATGTAGATCTAAGGTGGGTGTTCCGGCAGAAGCGTCCGTATCTGATCTGTATGATTCGGCTGATCCTGTTCCCGTTAATTGCGGCAATTGCTTTTGCGGGACTGGAGCGGACCGGGTTACATCCGAATGCGGAGTATATTCTGATGATCGTACTGATTGCAACTGCAGCCCCGGCAGCAGCAATGGTCACACAGCTTGCACAGATTTATGAAAAAGATTCCAGATACGCCAGTGTGATCAATGTAATGTCAGTAATATGCTGTATCATTACGATGCCTTTGATGGTCCTGATTTATGAGATGCTGATTGGATAATAAAAAATAAAATAAGACAGAAAAAAAGCTTCGCAAGTATGTGCAATGCATATTCCTGCGAAGCTTTTTATATCGATAACCTGTCGATATTATAATCTTATAATCCTTCACTATACTGCGAGATCTTGTCCAGTACACGCTGCTTTGCGTCTCCGGTAAGCGGAACAGGGCAGTAGTCGTTATAGCCGCTGGAAGAAGAGATAGAACAAGGGATAATGTTTAATTTACTGCTTTTCGTTAATTTTCCTTTTTTATTAAAAGTAAATGTCTGCTGCACGATCATGCTGTCCGTATCACTTGGTGTTGAATTGCCGCCAAAGCAGAAATTACCAAGACTATAGCAGATGTATTTTCCATTATATTCTTCAATACCTTCAAGTACATGTGGGTGGTGCCCGATCACAAGATCCGCACCTTCATCGACAGCAAGATGTGCGAGAGCCTTCTGGTTTTCATCCGGTGTATACTGCTTTTCGATTCCCCAGTGGAAATTCACGATGATGACCTGTGCACCGGCTTTTTTCAGGGCTTTGATATTTTGCTTCACCTGAGATGCACGTTTTTGATGGTCTGCAAGTTCATAGATTCCGGTGACACCGACTTTTATACCTTTTATCTTTAAAATCTTGATACGGTTATAACCGAAGGAAGCAATTCCGGCATCCTCCAGTGCGGAAATCGTGTCGGTATAACTCTTCTCGCCATAATCATGACTGTGGTTGTTGGCGAGATTGGCTGCTTCAATAGAACTTCCGGAAAGGATGGAAGCATATTCGGCAGGAGCTTTAAAAGCAAAGGTTTTTGCCTCACGGGCTGTCTCGTCAGTGAGAGTTCCTTCCATATTGACAATGGACAGGTCGTCTTTTTTAAAAATGGATCTGACATGCTGGAAGAAATAATCAGCACCATGTGATTCATAGTACGCATTCAGGCTGGTAGAATAGTTGAAACTTTCATCGGTTCCAAGCGTACAGTCTCCGGTTGAGCTGATGGTAAGAGAAACCTTGTCCGTATTGTTCTTTCCCTTTTTACTGAGTGTTACCGTTTTTAATTCTACGGTGTCTTTTTCAGAAGACTTTTTTTCAGAAGACTGCTTTTTTTGAGTGTTCTTTTTTGAAGATTTCTTTTTTTTGCTGCTTTTTTTTGCAGTCGTTTTTTTGCTTTTTGGGGAAGCGGCAGTTTTGTCTGCTGAGGTTGTGACAGTAGGACCGGTGAATTTATTTACAACAGCATGGACTGCGGCCCGGATCAGGAATAGGAATCCGATCAGGATCAGTATCATGGCAATGATCAGCAGGATACGCTGAATCTGTCTCTTGCGCCTTCTGCGTGCCCTTTTCTTTTTTGCATCTTTAATTCCGCTCATACGTTTTCTCTCCTGTACATGGCAGGATTGTCAGACCTGCCTTTTTGCTTTTTATATCTTATTGTGACATAAAACGACAGTCCATTTGTAAAATGGACTGTCGGATCATTCTGTCTCAATAAGAAAGATTAGTTCAGATATTTGCATCCTTCTGTATTTACGTCAGCAAGGTCCTCTTTGTTTGCACTGATGCTGACATAGAATTCAACTTCACATTCTTTGGAAACCTGTTTCAGGCGGTCAATAAATGCCGGAATATTATCCAGTGAGATATCAGCGTGTTTTAAGATACCATCGATAAATACATACTCGATATCGTGATTAGAACTGTACATACCATATAAAAATCCGATATATTCGTCAATGTTTGTGATTGCCGGGAAATCATCCATACAAATTGTGCGGATATCAAATGTTACACTTGCTGTATCGCGGTGTGTTTTTTTGATAAATACAACATTTCCATTGCATTTTTTCGCAGCCTCATTGGCCTGCTCGATCATCTGCTGTGTTTTTCCTGTTCCTTTCGGACCTGCTAATAAATAAACCATGGTAAACACTCTCCTTTATGTATCATATTTACTGATCTGTATCAGTAGTAATTACTTATCCTTATTATACACTAAGAAACTGGTGAGAACAACTAAAAAAATGAATTTTCTGACAATTTTTTTGGCTAAAATGTTAACTTTGTGACAGGAAAATAATTGAAAGCATGTGATGAAAAATATGAGGAATCTGCGAGGTATTTCTGTACTTTCTTGAAGACAGGTCTTGACTTATTTTAACATTCTTCATATAATAATGAAGAATATTGAAAAGACGCAGAAGAGGAGTATTAAGGGTCCGGTGTCTGGTAAGAGAACTGTCGGTTGGTGCGAGACAGCAGACGAAGACTCCCAACTCACCTCAGAGTCCTTTTGCTGAACGGATTTACTGAAGATCACATAGGCAGAAGCGGGTGCTTCCCGTTATAGAAGAAAAATGAGTGCATCTGGCAGGTAATGTCGGGTGAAGAAGAGTGGTACCACGGAATATAAGCCTTTTTCGTCTCTTATAATGAGATGAACAGGCTTTTTTATTTTTATTATAGGATGTGTATTCCTGTAATAAAATCAGTTACCATATAAAAACAGGAGGACAAAAAAATGTCAAAGATCCCTTATAATCATAAGGCAATTGAAAAAAAATGGCGTGAAAAATGGGAAGAAAACCCGGTAAACGTCCAGTTTGATGAAGATGGAAATAAGAAAGAAAAATATTATTGTCTGGATATGTTCCCGTATCCATCAGGAAATGGACTTCATGTAGGTCACTGGAGAGGATATGTAATCTCTGATGTATGGAGCCGCTATAAATTACAGCAGGGTTATTACATCATTCATCCAATGGGATGGGATGCATTCGGACTTCCGGCTGAGAACTACGCAATTAAGATGGGCGTTCACCCGGAGATCTCAACAGCTGCCAATATTAAGAATATCAAACGTCAGATCAATGAGATCGCAGCTCTCTACGACTGGGACAGAGAAGTAAATACAACAGATCCGAACTTCTACAAATGGACACAGTGGATCTTCGTTAAGATGTTCAAAGAAGGACTTGCATACGAGAAAGAATTCCCGATCAACTGGTGCCCTTCATGTAAGACAGGACTTGCTAACGAAGAAGTGGTTGGCGGAAAATGTGAACGTTGCGGCGCTGAGGTTACAAAGAAGAACCTTCGTCAGTGGATGTTAAAGATTACAAAATACGCAGACAGACTGTTGAATGATCTGGATAAGCTGGACTGGCCGGAGAAGGTTAAAAAGATGCAGGCTGACTGGATCGGAAAGTCTTACGGAGCAGAGGTTGATTTCCCTGTAGAAGGAAGAGACGAGAAGATTACTGTTTACACAACAAGACCGGATACTTTATACGGAGCAACATTTATGGTTCTGGCACCGGAGCATGAACTGGCTAAGAGCCTTGCAAATGACGAGACAAGAGAAGCAGTAGAACAGTACATTTATGATGCTTCTATGAAGTCGAATGTAGATCGTATGCAGGATAAGGAAAAGACAGGTGTATTCACAGGTAGCTATGCAATCAATCCAATCAACGGGGCGAAAGTTCCAATCTGGCTGTCTGATTATGTACTTGCTGACTATGGTACAGGAGCAATTATGTGTGTACCGGCTCATGATGACCGTGACTTTGAATTTGCTACAAAGTTCAATATTCCGATCATCCAGGTAATTGCAAAAGACGGAAAAGAGATTGAGAATATGACAGAGGCTTACACAGACGCTGTCGGAACAATGATCAATTCCGGAGAATGGAATGGACAGGAATCTTCTGTACTGAAGAAAGAAGCTCCGCATATGATCGAAGAGCGTGGAATCGGACGCGCAACAGTGAACTTCAAACTGCGTGACTGGGTATTCTCACGTCAGAGATACTGGGGAGAGCCAATCCCGATCGTACATTGTCCGAAATGTGGAAATGTACCGGTGCCGGAAGAAGAACTTCCACTCCGTCTGCCGGAAGTAGAATCTTACGAACCTACAGGAACTGGAGAATCCCCGCTTGCTGCAATTGATGAGTGGGTAAACTGCAAGTGCCCTCAGTGTGGAGCTGATGCGAAGAGAGAGACAAACACAATGCCGCAGTGGGCAGGATCTTCATGGTACTTCCTGCGTTACGTAGATAACCACAATGATAAAGAACTGGTATCAAGAGAAAAAGCAGATGAGATGCTTCCTGTAGATATGTATATCGGAGGAGTAGAACATGCAGTTCTTCACCTTCTGTATTCACGTTTCTACACCAAGTTCTTATATGATATCGGGGTAGTAGATTTTGATGAGCCATTCCACAAACTGTTCAATCAGGGAATGATCACTGGTAAGAATGGTATCAAGATGAGTAAGTCAAAAGGAAATGTCGTATCACCGGACGATCTGGTAAGAGACTATGGATGTGACTCTTTAAGAATGTATGAACTCTTCGTTGGACCACCGGAGTTAGATGCTGAGTGGGATGACAGAGGAATCGACGGAGTAAACCGTTTCCTGAAACGTGTATGGAACCTTGTTATGGACAGCAAAGATGCAGACATTACAGCTACAAAAGAGATGATCAAAGAGCGTCATAAACTGATATACGATGTAACAACACGTCTGGAAAGCTTCAGCCTGAATACGGTAATCTCAGCATTCATGGAACACAATAACAAACTGATCGAGATTGCCAAGAAAGAGGGCGGAATCGATAAAGAGACATTGTCTACAATGGCAGTACTCCTGTCTCCATTCGCGCCACATGTTGCGGAAGAACTGTGGGAAGAACTGGGACACACAGAGAGCGTATTCAAAGCCGGATGGCCAAAATACGATGAGCACGCCATGAAAGACGATGAGATTAAAGTTCCGGTACAGATCAACGGAAAGACAAAAGCAGTTATTGAAATCTCAGCAGATGCATCAAAAGAAGAAGCACTTGCAGCAGGTAAAGAAGCAATTGCTGATAAGCTGACAGGAAATGTGATCAAAGAGATCTATGTTCCGAAGAAGATCATTAATATTGTGATGAAATAATTTGAGAGAAAATCTCACAACAGAATAAAGTGCTTGGAAATATTGAAAAGTTCGCTTAAAATCAAGACTTACTGACATTTTTCTTTAAAGAAAAGGTATTATAGAATACCGTAAAATATCGTAACAGATTTTTAAAATGGAGTAAATTTGGAGTAAAGATTGAAAGAAAATGGAGTAAATATTTCAAGAAGACATTAGAGGAATGACGCAGATAGTAGAGATATTATCTGCGTTATTTTTGTGATTATAATGGTGTAAATAATTACAAAGTATGATATTATGAGAAATAAACAAATTAGAAGTTGGAGAGATAAAGATAAAATGATTATTAGAAAATATCAGCCATCGGATTGCAAAGAATTGACAGAACTGTTTTATAATACAGTTCACAATGTTAATGCAAAAGATTACACAAAAGAACAATTAGATGTATGGGCGACAGGGAAAGTGGATTTGGAAAAGTGGAATGAATCGCTTCAAGAACATTTCAGCATTGTTGCGGTTGATGATGAAATCATTGTGGGCTTTGGGGACATAGATAAAACAGGCTACCTTGACCGTCTATTTGTTCATGCCAGTTATCAGAGAAAAGGTATTGCAACTGCTATTTGCAATCAACTGGAGCAAACTGTTCAAGGAGATATTACTACCCATGCTTCTATTACAGCGAAACCTTTCTTTGAAAAAAGAGGTTATAAAATTGTCAAGGAACAGCAGGTAGAACGACAAGGAATTTTTCTTACAAATTTCTGTATGAAAAAAAGCAGATGATTTTCTGCTTGGGATGGAGAAACTGATGATTATTTTAATAACAGGAGCATCGCATACAGGTAAAACAGTACTCGCTCAAAAATTGCTCGAAAAATACAAATATCCCTATTTTTCAATAGACCATTTGAAAATGGGTTTAATTCGTAGTGGTTACACGAAACTCACACCTGAAGATGATGCCGAACTTGAAGCATATATGTGGCCTATTATTCGTGAAATGATAAAAACAGCCATAGAAAACAAACAAAATCTTGTTATTGAAGGGGGATATATCCCTTTCGATTGGAAAAAAGATTTTACAGAAGAATATCTTGATAATATCAAATTTTATTGTCTTGTGATGAGTGAAAACTATATCAAAAATTACTTCGACAATATAAAAAAATACGCAAGTGCTGTAGAAAATCGTATAGATGATGATTGGTGTACGATGGAAAGTGTTTTAGAAGATAATGCACAGTTTTTAGAACTTGCAAAAAAGCATAATGCGAATTATGTACTTATTGATGATAAGTATGAAATCAACATTGATTTATGACGACAGCTTACAGTTTATAGAATTAAGAAATTAGAATTTGGAGAGATTAAAGTGTCAATATTTACAAAGATAGCAGAAAAATATGATTGGAAGATAATCGGTGAGCCAGTGTGCTTGAGCGGTGGCTTTATGCACAAGATGTATAAGATTAGCACACAGCAAGGGATTTTCGCTCTGAAGTTGCTAAATCCGTTTGTTATGCAAAGAGAAACCGCTATGGATAATTTTGCAAAAGCTGAACGGATAGAATTTTTATTGGAGCAGCAAGGTGTTCCGGTTCTTCCTGCATTGTCTTTGTGTGGAAGAAAAATGCAGGAGATAGATGGTGAATATTTCTATCTATTTGACTATTTTCCTGGGAAAGCCTTAAAAAGCAACGAGATAACAGCAGATCACTGCAAAGAAATGGGAAAGGTACTTGCTGAAATCCATAGTGTAGACAAAAAGTATGAAAATGAAGCTTTTTATGAAATGTTTATTGATTGGAATTTCTATCTCGCAGAAATGAAACACACTGATACGAAGTTATACGCAATGCTGAAAGACGCTTTGCCGGTGATTCAAGACAGTCAAAATACAGGTAATCAGGCACGAAAGAAACTCTCCCCTATCGTGTCAATCTGTCATAACGATATGGACTGCAAAAATGTTCTCTGGAATGGGAATGATTATCGTATTATTGATTTAGAGTGTTTATCTTATAACAATCCGTTTATGGAATTGTTTGAATTGGCATTGTGTTGGTCGGGATATGAAGATTGCAAAATTGATTTTCAATTATTTCAAGCTTTTTTGCAAGGATATAAAAATGCCGATGGGGAAATGCCCATAGATTGGGAAATATTATATGACTGCAATAACGGCAGATTGGAGTGGTTAGAATATAATATTAAGCGTGTTTTAGGTATTGACTGCGGGAATGATGAAAAAGAAATTGGAATAGAACAGGTTAAAGAAACAATTCAGCACATCATTTACTATGCAAAGATGAAGAACCAAATACTTGAGCATTGTATTATATAAATCCCAGTTGATATTTCACTTATTTTAGGAAATTTAATAACTGTTATAGTTGATTATCAAATTCCTCACAAACCCTTGAAAATACTAAGTTTGTAGCAAGTGAA
>OGQU01001569.1_pt1 | contig 18040 bp, 20 predicted proteins | sample 1553341 | NCBI WGS metagenome assembly OGQU01 (sample SAMEA2579920, study PRJEB22360) | human gut metagenome | biome: human gut; feature: human-associated habitat; material: faeces | place: Denmark | collected 2008/2010 | reverse complement strand
AAAGCGGTGTTCCGTGGCAGATGATAGACCAGCTTGAGCTTGGCAGCACCGCCCAATGGAGCGCCTACAAACTGCTGCTCGATTTTTACGGCAAAGGGATCGGCATTGAGCTGGTAGACCGGAAACCCGGCAGCTTTCGTCCTCAGGAGATCAGCGAACAGGAGAAAGAAAAGTACCGTCGCCGGGAACCCGGCGCGCAGAACCGGTCAGAAAAAGCCGGGGAGAGGGAAGAACTTTCTTCGCCGGAACCGTTGTAAAACCGAAAACCGTCCCGTTTTGCCGCGGGACGGTTTTTGCATTTGCCGGCTAAAACCTCCGTTCCCGTCCGGACGAGAGAACGTTGTTGAAAACGGGGGCCGGGACCGGGGCATAAAAATGCTTGTGAAAATTTCAAATTGCGCTATTTTAGGGACAAAGATTCGCAAAATTGATTTTATGAGGAAAAAAATGAAAGCAAGAACCAGATTTGCGCCTTCTCCGACCGGTTATATGCATATCGGCAACCTGCGCACCGCTTTGTACGAATATCTGATCGCCAAATCTTCCGGCGGCGATTTTCTGCTTCGGATTGAAGATACCGACCAGAAGCGCTATGTCGAAGGCGCGACCGACATCATTTATTCGACCCTGAAAACCGTCGGCATGAATTGGGACGAGGGGCCGGATATCGGCGGCAATTACGGACCGTATATTCAGTCGGAAAGAAAGCCGATCTATGCCGAATATGCCCATAAGCTGGTTGAGTTGGGCGGTGCCCATTATTGTTTCTGCGCGCCGAAAGACGAGGCGGAAGACGACGAAGCGGAAGAAAACGCCGTTCCCGCCAAATTTCAGGACCCGTGCAAGCGGCTGTCGCTGGAAGAGGCACGGGCAAGAATTGCCGCCGGCGAGTCCTATACCGTCCGCCAGACGATCAACAAAAAGGGCAAATCGCACTTCCATGACGAAGTTTACGGCGATATTGAAATTGACTATGATGATCTGGACGAGGGCGTGCTGCTGAAGACCGACGGTTTTCCGACCTATAACTTTGCCAACGTGATCGACGATCATCTGATGGCAATTACCCATGTCGTGCGCGGCAACGAATATATTTCCTCAACCCCGAAATATAACCTGATTTACGAAGCATTCGGCTGGACACCGCCGGTTTACGTTCACGTGCCGCAGGTGATGAAAGACGCCCAGCACAAACTGTCGAAAAGAAACGGTGACGCCTCGTTCCAGGATCTGGTGGCAAAAGGCTATCTGCCGGCCGCAATCCTCAACTACATCGCGCTGCTCGGCTGGAACCCGGGCGACGACCGTGAAATTTTCTCGCTGGCGGAACTGGAAAAAGCTTTCGGCGTCGAGCGTCTGAACAAGTCTCCGGCAATTTTTGACATTGTCAAACTGACTTGGATGAACGGCTGCTATATCCGCGCCCTGACACCGGAAGAGTTTCACCGTCAGGCGCTGCCCTGGTATGAAAAATGCCTGACCCGCCCGCTTAATCTCGAAATTTTGAGCCGGGTTTTGCAGCCGCGGGTGGAAACCTTTGCCGATATTGCCGCGCAGACCGATTTTCTGGAAAAAATGCCGGAATACGATTTGTCGCTTTATGAAAACAAAAAGATGAAAACCGACCGTGCGGTTGCGGCAAACGCGCTTAAGCTGGCGGCGGCACGGCTGCCGGAAATTGCCGAATGGAACAACGAAAACCTGTTTGAAAGCCTGAAGGTTCTGGCTGCCGAAAACGGGCTGAAAAACGGGCAGATTCTTTATCCGCTGCGCATTGCCCTGAGCGGCCGGGAAACCACTGCCGGCGGCGCCACCGAGATTGCCGCCGTGCTCGGCCGGGAAGAAACTCTGGCGCGGATTGCCGCGGCGTCGGCCAAACTGGGAGCGGAAGCATGAAAGACGTCAGTGCCGGCATTATCGTCCGCAACGGTAAAATCTTTATTGCCCAGCGGCCGGAAGGCAAGCCGCTGCCGAACGTGTGGGAATTTCCCGGCGGCAAGCTTGAGCCGGGCGAAACGCTGCCGCAATGCCTGAAACGCGAGTTGAAGGAAGAACTGGATGTGGATGCCGAAATCGGCGAATTCATCATGAACACCACCTACGGCTATGCCAGCGGCGAATTCCGCATCAACGTTTACCGCGTGCATATTCCCGACGACGCCGAGCCGAAGCTGAACGTTCATCAGAATGCGGCCTGGGTCACTCCGGCGGAAATGGACAATTACGAATTTCCGCCCGCCGACACCGACATCATCCGCCATTTGAAAACGGTCGGGCTGTAAGCGGAAAAAACTGTTTTGACGGGCTGCCGGCAGATTCGGCGGTCCGTTTTTGTTATCCGAAAACCCCCGACCGGGCGGGGGATCATTGCCCACCGGCCGGCAAAAGGTTCGTTTTAAGGAACCTGCAAAAACGCTTTCCGGGCCTGAGGCGCATGCGAAAAAACGCCGGTTGACAAAATTGTCAAAAACGAATAGACTGAAAGCCTGAACATCATTATTAACAAAATTTTTAATCCTATGAACGAAACTTTGATTTTGGCAATAATTGCGGTTGCTGCCGCGGTTTTGCTGCTGGGAATGCCCTTTTGGCTCTTCGGCAAAAGAAAAAACGCCGTTTGCGTGCCCGCTCCCGTGCCCGGTGAAGAACATCGGCCGGCAACGGCGGAAGAAATAGCCGTGCTGCGCAAAATGGTAACCGACCTTTTTTCCGGTCCGGTGGTCAATGACGGCGATCGCCGCTGCGTAAGGGAAGCAATTGCCTTGTGGCAGCCGGGAACGAGCTTTGCAAAGCTGATGCAGAATCTGGTCGCCGAGTTGGAAATCATGCCTTCCGTCGATCGTTATCAGCTTTATGATTATCTTCGCGAAATGCGCGATTCTCTGGAAGAAATTGCCGAAATGCGCGGACTTGACCGCAAGATGGCGGAAAACACCCGCATTTGCCGCATCGGCAATGCCTGTTTTCTGGCGGCTCTGAAAGAAGCAAACTTTTAAAACCTTTCGCCATGAACGAGAAATTATGGATCTGCGTACTGGCCGGTTTGGTTTTTCTGGTTATTTTGTTTCTGCGCGCGTCGCGTTCGGGGACGTCAACGGAAAAGCAAACGCCGGCGGATGAAAAAAACGGTCTTCGGATCATTGCCGCCGCCTGCGATGAAATCTGGATGTTCTTATATCGCCGCCCCTATCCCGGCCTGAACGAACTGGATGCCGCGGAACTGCGGAACGTTTTTGAAGGCGCCCTGCTGGCAATAACCCGCGAAGACGCCTGTGGTCTTTACGGACATCTTAAAGAAAAGCTGAAACAAAGCGGCGACGCCCTGCAAAGCGAGGCGTGCGCGCTGATTATCCGGGAATTGAGCCGCCGTTTCGGCTGCTGACGGATTGTCTGCCTCAACCCCCTTTTCGCCCCCGGCGGTGCGAAAAGGGGTTTCTCATTTAAAATTTGCTTTTGCTTGATTTTGCGGGCTATAATGACCAGATAGAAAGCTGTTGTTGGCGGTGGCGCATGATATACGGATATAAAAACATATGGAAAGTGGCCGGTCCGATTCTGCTCGGAATGGTCATTCAGCAGCTGATCGGCGTGACCGATGTGGTTTTTCTCGGCCGTGTCGGACAGGCGGAACTGGGCGCTTCGGCCATTGCCGGCCTGTATTATATTACAATTTACATGCTGGGCGTCGGTTTCGGCGTCGGCGTGCAGATTTTGATCGCCCGGTTAAACGGGCGCGGACATTATCACCGGATTGCGCCGGTTTTTTATCAGGCGATGGGTCTGATGCTGGGGTTTGCCGCCGCGGCGATCGTCGTTTCCTATCTGCTGACGCCGTGGGCGCTGCCGCTTCTGATCAGTTCGCCGCGGGTGCTTGCGGCCGCGCGGGACTATCTGCATTTCCGCGTGTGGGGTTTCGTCTTTGCCTTTGCCGTCATCGTTTTTCGCGCTTTTTACGTCGGCATCGTCAATACCCGGATTTTAAGTTGGAGTGCGGGGATCATGCTGATCGTCAATGTTGTCGGCAATTACCTGCTGATCTTCGGCAATTTCGGTTTTCCGGAAATGGGGATCGGCGGCGCCGCGCTGGCGTCGGTGATTGCCGAAGCGGTTTCCGCCGCCGTTTTCGTCGTTTATACCCGGTACAAAGTCAATGCTTCCCGCTACGGGCTTGATGCTTTTTACGGTTATGACCCGCATCTGGTCAAAAAGATTTTTTCGGTTTCCGTCTGGACTACTATCCAGTTGTTTGTGTCTTTTGCCACCTGGTTTTTCTTTTTTGTCGCCATTGAACATATCGGCGAGTTGGAGTTGGCGGCTTCCAACGTTTTGCGTTCGATTTCCACCATGCTCTATATGGTTGTCGGCGCGCTCGGCGCCGCCGCCTCTTCGCTGACGGCCAATCTGGTCGGGCAGGAGCGGGTGAAGCAGGTCGGCCCCACCTGCGGGCGCATCATCCGTCTGGGCTTTGCCATCGAACTGGCGCTGTGCATGCTGCTGGCCTTTTTCCCCGAAGCGGTCATGCGCATTTATACCGATGACACGGAATTGATCGGCGGCAGCGTTAACGCCTATTATGTCATGCTCGGCAGCTATGTCGTAATCGTGCCGGCAATGATCGTGTTTAATGTGGTTATCGGTTCCGGTCAGACGAGAGAAGCGCTTTACATCGAACTGGCGGCGACCGTCATTTATGTGGCCAACGTCTGGTATGTGGTGGTCTGGCGGCAATCCTCGCTGGCCTGGTGCTGGAGTACCGAATATTTTTACAACTTCATGATGATGTTGTTCTCTTACTGGTATTTGCGCCGCAAAAAGCTTATATTTTAACCGTCGGCGACCGATATTGCTTGACGGCGCCGGCGATTGCGAATACATTGTCGGTAAAAAACAACCGGAACGGTTTTAAATGGAAACAAAATTGAAATATGCCGTCGAAGGAACGCTGCTGCGCATTGAACTGAACGGCGACTATCTGGAATATGACGACGACGAGGTGGTGCGCCGGCTGTACGAAGCGGCGGAAAGCGCGGAAGTCCGGTCGCTTGAGGTGCGTGCGGAAAAGCTGGAACGCTGGGATTCGACGCTGCTTGTCATTCTGTTTAATCTGGAAAAAACGGCCCGCCGCCGCAAAATCGAAATCAAAATGCTTTCCCTGCCGGCCGGACTGAAAAAAATGCTGGCTCTGGCATTTTCCGTCGACCGCAAGCCCGGCGGCGAAAACCGGACCTTCCCGGGCCTGTTGGAACGTGTCGGCGACTGGGGCATTGATATTGCCGCCGGCGTCAAAAAGGGGACTTCCTTTCTGCTCGGCGCCGGGCGTTCTTTCGGACGCTTTTTGTTCGGAACCGCGGTGATGCGCCGGGTAGACTTTCTGTTTGCGCTGGAAGACTGCGGCTACAAGGCGCTGCCGATCGTGTCATTGATCAGTTTCATGGTCGGCCTGATTCTGGCCTTTGTCGGTGCCGTTCAGCTCAAAACTTTCGGCGCCGAAATTTATGTTGCCAGTCTGGTAACCATCGGCATGACGCGTATTATGGGCGCAATCATGACCGGCATCATCATGGCCGGCCGCACCGGCGCGTCCTATGCCGCCACCATCGGCACCATGCAGGTTAACGAAGAGATCGACGCCCTGAAGACGATGGGCATTCCGGTCGGCGACTTTCTGGTGCTGCCGCGGATGACGGCGCTGGTGATGACAATGCCGCTTCTGACCATGTGGGCGGATTTCATGGGCATGCTGGGCGGCGGTTTTGTCGGCGTGACCATGCTCGGGATTCCGCTGCAACGCTATTGGGAACTGTCGGTTGAAGCGATTACCCTCGGCAATTTTATGGTCGGCGTTTTTCACGGTTTCGTATTCGGCATCGTAATTGCCGTCTGCGGCTGTTATTACGGCGTTTATTGCGGACGCAACGCCGACAGCGTCGGCATTGCCACCACCAGGGCGGTGGTTTCGGCCATTGTCTGGATGATCGTCATGACCGGCATTATCACCGTTGTTTGCGAGGTGCTGGGCATATGATGAACAAAGTGCAGATTGCGGTAAAAAACCTGACCATCGGCTACGGCGATTTCGTATTGCTGAAAGACCTCAATTTTAACATCAACCGCGGCGACGTTTTCATCATCATGGGCGGATCGGGCTGCGGCAAAAGCTCAATGCTGCGGGTGTTGACCGGCCTGGTGGCGCCGCAGAAGGGAACCGTTGTCATCGACGGGACGGATTTTACCAAAGCGGCGCCGGCGGTGCGCGACGAAATCATGCGCCGTTCGGGTATTTTGTACCAGAGCGGGGCGTTGTTCAGCTCTATGACGCTGGCGGAAAACATTGCTCTGCCGCTTGAACAGTATACGGGCTATTCGGAGCGGGAAATCAGCGAGCTGGTGTCGCTCAAACTGGCGTTAGTCGGGCTGGCGGGGTTTGAAGACTTTTATCCGTCGGAAATCAGCGGCGGCATGAAAAAACGCGCCGGTTTGGCGCGCGCGCTGGCGCTTGATCCGGAAATCGTCTATTTCGACGAGCCTTCCGCCGGGCTTGATCCGGTCAGTTCCAGGCTGCTTGACGACCTGATCCTGGACATTAACCATAATCTGGGCACCACGATTGTGATCGTTACCCACGAACTGGCGTCCATTTTTGCCGTCGGCAGCAATTCCGTTTTTCTCGACGGCGAAACCAAATCAATCCAGGGTTACGGCAATCCCCGCGAACTGCTGAAAAATCCGCCGAACGAAAAAGTGTACAATTTCTTAACCAGAGGGGGCAGCGAACATGCGTAAAAAACCCAACAACAAACTGATCGGTTTGTTTATCGTCTGCGGGATCACTTTGTTTCTCGCCACGGTCGGGATGTTTGTGTCGGAAAAGATTATGGCTGATACCAAAAGCGAAGTGGTGATGTATTTTTCCGAATCAATCAAAGGGCTGGACGTCGGGTCGCCGGTCGTATTCAAAGGGGTGAACATCGGCCGCGTTTCCAAAATCGACCTCATTACCGATATGGACGACAGCGAGTTCAGTATTCCGGTTTTTGTGGCTTTCAACCGGCAGAACTTCAACCCTTCGCTGCCCAACGAAACCCGTCGGCAGATTTTGCGGCAGCTGGTCGACAAAGGGCTGCGGGCCCGGCTGAACACCCAAAACTATCTGACCGGGCAGCTGATGGTCGAACTGGAGATGATGCCGGTCGACACGCCGGCAGTTTACCGCAGCAAAGACGGCAGCATTCCTGAAATCCCGACGGTATTGTCGCCGCTGGCCGAGCTTTCCCGCGGTTTTCAGGAGATTCCGCTGAAGCAGACGGTGACCCGAATGAACAAGTTTCTCGATTCCTTAAACGAGCAGGTGGTGCCCAAATTAAATACGGTGCTGGAAGATTTTGCGCAAATTCCCGAGCAGACCAAAGGCATTCCGGAAACTTTGCGCAATATTGACCGTGCGGTGAAGGAAGTTCCCGACGCTTTGCGCAGTTTTGACCGGGCAATGACGAATATTTCCGGCGCGGCCAAGTCGTTAAACAATTTTGCTGATTATATAGAAAGACATCCGGAAGCATTGTTAAAAGGAAAAGGGAGATATTAAGATGAAAAAAACGAGTATACTGGCAATAGTGTTGTTTCTGGCCGGCTGCGTCGGTACCAGCAGTCCGTCTCATTTTTATCAGCTGCAAATGACGGATGCCCGGGTTGAGCCGGTTTCTTCCCGGCGGCTGGACGTCGGGGTTGAGGAAGCCTTTGTGCCGAAATATCTGGACCGGCCGCAGATCGTGACCGTGGAAGCAGGTTCTTCCGAACTGAAAATGTCCGAATTTTACCGTTGGGCGGAACCGCTGTCGAGTTCTTTTTCCCGTGTCTTGGCTGACGACTTGTCGCTCTACCTGCCTAAATCGGTCGTCAAATACAAAACCCTGAGCAGCGAGAACTTCACCTATACGATCACGCTCGAAATCAATAAAATGGATGCCGTTTTGGGGCGGAAACTGGAACTTGACGTCTGGTGGACGGTGTATAAAAACGGCCGTGTCGCCGTTCGCGACCGTACCCGCCTGTCTTCGCCGCTGGGCGACACTTACGAAGACCTGGCCGGCCGCCAGAGCGCCCTGATTAATGAACTGGCGGGACAGATCGCTGCCCGGCTGGCAAAAATGTGAGTGCGGATATGCCGGAAAGAGCGGACATTGAACGGGTTTTGGGCCATTATGGCATCAACGGCCGGGTTGTCGGCGAACGGCGCGGGCCGCTGCTGCAACTGACGGAATTTGAGCCGGCGGCCGGCACCAAGATTAAAAAACTTGCATCCGCGCTTGACGATATTGCACGTGAGCTGAAAGTTTCTTCCGTTAACGTGGAGCCGGTACCCGGCAGCAACTCCGTATGGCTCGAAATTCCGGCGGAAACTCCGGAAACCGTTGATTTTGCAAGTTTGGCCGACAGCCGCGCGTGCAAGGAATTTAAAGCCGCGCTGCCGCTTTGTCTGGGAGTTGACGTACGCGGCGAACCGGTAACGGCCGATCTGGCCAAAATGCCCCATCTGCTGGTAGCCGGAACCACCGGTTCGGGCAAGTCCGTCGGCCTGAATACCTTTATTCTGTCGCTGATCAAAGCCAAAAAGCCGGAGGAAGTGCGGTTTGTGCTGATAGATCCGAAAAGGGTTGAGTTCGGCATTTACGACAATCAGCAATACATGCTGGCGCCGGTGGTGACCGACAACCGGCAGGCGGTCGAAATGCTGGCGCGGCTGGCCGACGAAATGGAACGCCGCTATCTGCGGCTGCGGGAAAGCATGACCCGCAATATTGCCGAATATCATTCCCGCGTCGGGCTGATGCCTTATATCGTCTGTATCATTGACGAATTTGCCGATCTGGCGGCGACCGGGCCGGAAGCGGAAAAATACGTGCGTCTGCTGGCGCAAAAGGCTCGTGCCTGCGGAATTCACCTGATTGTGGCTACCCAGCGCCCTTCCGTCGACGTGGTTGCCGGTGTGCTGAAAGCCGATTTCCCCTGCCGGCTGGCTTACAAGACGGCAAGCGCGGCGGATTCCCGCACCATCTTGGATACGGGCGGCGCGGAAAAGCTTCTCGGCCGCGGAGACGCTCTTTATCTTGACGGCAGAGGACGGCTGCTGCGTCTGCACGGCGCCTATGTTGCCGACAACGACATCCGGACGCTGCTGGAACCCTGGCGGGGAAAAGCCGTGCCGCTTTTGCCCGAAAAACCGGCGGAAAGGGAAAAACAAACGGAAATCCCCGTTGCAGGGAAACAGGAACCGGGAATTTTCCGGCGGCTGCTCGGTTGGTGGAGTTCGCTCAAAGTACGGGAAAGAAAAAGCATCATATCCGGTTTGAGCCGGCTGTTTAACGGCATTGTCGGCCGCCGTTCCCGCAGGTGAGCTTTTTCAGGCTGCCGCAAAAGTTTTTTCGTTTCAAAAAATAAATTTCTGCAAACTGATACAGGCAACTGGTCTTTTCGAATTTCAAACGGCCGGCTCACAAGGCTCCGCAAACCTGAAGTCGGATCAGTACTGCCTCTGTAAACTAACGCAGGCGTACAAACCGTAAAAGATGTTTTTTTGTGACATTTATCCCTCCTATATTCCTTGGAGAAGGTTCTCTTTATACATGAGTGTTAAAGCTCTTTCAACAATACAACTAATCCTGAATATGCCGGCGTGCTCTGTTTTTTTACAAATGTGAAAACTTATGCCTCTTGGTCTTCAGTCTCTGCAGGTATTTGCAGGGATGTTGCAATATCCTTGCAAACAATTAGGGACAATAAACAATGTAACATATACTTCGTTTATTGTCCCTTTAATGTATAAAATCCATTTGCCGCGGGGTTTTCAAAATTAACCGCGGTTATTTTGTTTGCTGTTCTTCATTGGGCGTTGCCGGTGCGATCGGAACGTCGCTTTCGTCGGCTTCGTCTTCCGGTTCAATAATCATGCCCGCTTCTCGGTCATGAATTTTTCCCGTTGTGTCAGGGGAAATAGGTTTGGTCCAAGTATTCAGCGGCGGTCTGTCTTCGGCATTTTCTTCGTCTTCAAATCCGTTTTTGTTTTCCGGCCCCGTCAAAACTTCTTCGGGAACGGGAGCGCTGGAAGCGCCTGCCGTCGGAACGGTGTCGGCATCTTTTACGGGATCTTCCGCCGGAGTGCTTACGTCAACGGCTTCGGGCTTTTTTTCGACGGCCGGAGGCATGTTGCGGTTTTCCGACATCGGATCCGGTTTCATTCCGTGCCGCATTCTTTTCCTTTCCATATGACGGGCTTTGCCTTCCGCTTTGATTTTTTCAAACTCGGCCTTTTGCTCCGGCGTCAGAATGCTTTCAAAAGCCTCCATGTTGGATTTTCTGATTTCGTTCATCTGGATTCTGATTTCTTTCATCTGATCCATCAGATCCCTGATTTTGACCTGGTCGGCTTTGCGGCGGTCCTGCATGGCCTGATATTGTTCTTTTGAAAGTTTCAGACGGTCGGCCAGTTTTGCCTCCATCATTTCGTGTGTCGGCCGGTCGGGACGCATCGGCGGCATTTTGCCGTCGGCGGCTTCGGCGGCGGCCGCACCCGTCAGCAGGGCGGCGAAAGCAACGGTTAAAACGATTTTGTTCATGTTCATTCTCCTTTTAAATAACTGAGTTTTTGACTTAATATCTGCCTGGCATGAAACAGGCGGGATTTTACGGTTCCGACCGGAACACCGGTCTTGCGGGCGATCTGTTCCTGGCTCAAACCCTCAAATTCAAACAGAATAATAACTTTGCGCATTTTGGCGGGCAGTTCGTCCACCGCTTTCAAAATCAGCTTCTGTCGCATTTTGGCATTGATGATTTCTTCCTGCGAATAACCGGACCGGATCGTTTCCAGCGTTTCATCGTCGCAGACTTCCGTACATTTCTGCCGGTATGCCCGCGATTTGAAATAGTCCCGGCAGACGTTTGCCGTAAGGGTCGCGACCCATTGTCTGAACCTGCCTTCTTCCTGATAGCTGCCAAGGCTGCGCCAGGTTTTGATATAGACTTCCTGTTCGATGTCTTCGTTGTAAGAACCGGTAAGTTTGCGGATGATCGCTCTGACCAGTCCTCTGTTTTCCGAGATAAATTCTTTCATTTAACTTACCATCAGCAAACCAAAGTCATCAACCGGAAGTCCCATGTCTTTAATTACCGAATCCTGCTCGACGGAAACGATCTGATTTTCCAGCATGGAAAGCAGCGTTTCCGTTCCGTATTCTCCGAAGACGGGGCTTTTTTGCGGAAGTGCAAAATTAATGCCCGCCGTTAAAACCAGCATACAGACAACGGCTTTGATCCGGTTGTTGCGTTTTTTGCGTGCAAAATAAAGCGGCTTTGCCTCTTGCAGCAGTTTTGAGATGTCATTCATATGTTCCTCCATACAATTGCTGTAACGAAGAGAGCCTGCCGCCGGTTCATTTTTTTTGTAAACCGTCGGCGCCGCTTTTGTTTTCCTATTTGCCGAAAGCCGTTTGGTAAACTTCCAAAACCAATTCTTTGCTGCAGGGGCGGGGGTTGCCGCCGGTGCAGACGTCGGCCATTGCCGCCTCGGCAAGTGCGTCGAGGTCTTCTTCTTTGACGCCGATTTCCTTTAACGTCTGCGGAATGCCGACGTCTTTTGACAGCTGGCGAACGGCGTCGACTGCCGCCCGTCGGTATTCCTCCTGCGTCATTTCATCCACGCCTTTAACCCCCATTGCGCGGGCGATTTCGCGGAATTTTTCGCCGGTATGGGAAGCGTTGAATTCCATAACGTAAGGCAGCAGGACGGCGTTGGCCACGCCGTGCGGCGTGTCGTAGAAGGCGGAAAGCGGATGGGCCATGCCGTGCACGACGCCGAGTCCGACGTTGGAAAAGGCCATCCCGGTGACATATTGGCCGAGAGCCATGTCTTCGCGTCCTTTGGCATCGCCTTCGACCGATTTTCTTAAGGAGCGGGCAATGATTTCGATCGCCTTGAGGTTAAGCGTGTCGGAAAGTTCCCATGCCGCAAGCGTGGTATATCCTTCAATTGCGTGCGTCAGCGCGTCCATGCCGGTGGCGGCGGTCAGCCCTTTGGGCATTGAGGCCATCATGTCCGGGTCGACGATGGCTACGACCGGAATGTCGTGCGGATCGACGCAGACGAATTTACGGCGTTTTTCCTCGTCGGTAATAACATAGTTGATGGTGGTTTCGGCGGCGGTCCCGGCAGTGGTGGCCACGGCGATGACCGGTACGCTCTTGTGTCTGGTCGGCGCCGTTCCTTCCAGGGATACGACGTCGGCAAATTCCGGATTGTTGATGATAATGCCGATTCCTTTGGCAGTGTCCTGCGGAGATCCGCCGCCGACGGCGATCATATAGTCGGCTCCTGCCGCCTTGAATGCTTCCACGCCGGCTTTGACGACGCCGACGCTGGGATTGGCCTTGACGCCGTCGAACACGGCATAGGCGAAGCCCTCGGCTTCAAGCAGGTCGGTTATTTTTTTGACGACGCCGAATTTGATCAAATCGGCGTCGGTAACGATTAAAGCCTTGTTGAAACCGCGGCTTTTGATTTCGTCAATGATCGCCGCAGCGGCGCCCTGGCCGTGGTAGCTGGTTTCGTTTAAGATAAAACGTTTGGCTGTCATCATTTTTCCTTTCAGAATAGTTATAATAATCATTAATTAAGGTAGTCTCGGTTTTTGTAATTTGCAATAAAAATATCTTTGTTGTCTTTAGCGAAAAATTAAATTATAATCGGCAGCATACAGCTATTGAGGAGTCGCAAGCATGACATTGGAACTACGCCCCAACGAATACGTCAAAATTGAAGTCCATTTCAGTTATAAGGTATTTGTGCTGCCGACTTTGCTGATGTCGATCGGCATTTTGATGTTTCTCGCCGTGTGGAGCGGCGTCGGCGAAGGGGAACGGTTCCGTTTTATCGGTCATATTTATTCGGTGGCCGGCATTATGATGATGATCGGCGGCCTTTTGTTCATTCCCTACATCTACAAACGGGTTGACAACAAGTTGAAAATCTATGCGGTAACCAACCAGCGGGTTTATGTCCGCCGCGGCATCATCAACATCAAGGAAAAGGATATTCCTCTGGCCAAAATCAACGACGTGCAGATCGTACAGAGTCTGGTGCAGCGTCTGTTCGGCGCCGGTGACGCGATCGTGCAGGTCGGCAACGACGAAAGCAGCATGATCATTCAGGATATTGCCCATCCGCGGGAATTTCGCGACACCATCATTTCGGCGATATACGAAGCCGCGGCCGAGCAGGAAGCTCGCGCCCGTCAGCAGCGCTATTACGAACAGCAGCAGCGCCGGCTTGAGCAGCAACAGGAATACGGCGGTTATCCGCCGCCGCCCTCCGGAGATTTCGGCGGATACTGACAGCCTTTGAAATTCCCCGTTCCGACGGGGAATTTTTTGTGTTTCGAACGTCTGCGTAAACGGGGGAATGCAGACCTTCCGGCCCGGTCCTCGGGCTTGCGAAGCTTTTGGGGCGTCAAGCGAAGTTCAAAATGGCTGATGCCGCTTGCCTATGCCGGTGAAAGTTTATTGCCTGCCTGACGGAAAACCCCGGGTTTGTTCGGGGCAGAATGCTTAAAGTGTCGGGACAACACCGTCCCGCGCCTTTAATCACGGTCGGAAAGTAAGCTTTGTTGTGTTTTGGAGCCCCGGTTTACCGGGGGATATCCATGCTTCAAACGTCTGCATAAGCCGACGGATGCAGACGTGCCTGTGTCTTTATGCTCTGAAAGGGACGCGGAACAGACACGGTGCGGAAAACGGAGCACCGCGTTCATGCCGCAAACTCATTGCCTAATCACCGGACAAAGGCGGAAAATGTTCTGCCGGGCGGGAAAAGGTTCGAAAAACGCCCCCAAAAGAAAGAAGGCCTTCTTAAATCTCGTTGTTTTTGGCTTTTTGCAGCCAGTCGTTAATGTTCATGCCTCCGCGCACGGTAGCCGGCCGGGGTTTTTCTTTATCGTGCGGGTCCCCGGCATCGGGCGGAATCGGCATGCCGGATATGTTCGGCATCGGTTCTTTGCCGCGCGCGATGGCGAGGTTGTCTGTCTGCCGGTCGGCAAGCTGTATGTCAAGGTCGTCTTTTTCTCCTCCCATGATAACCGCGCTTAAGGCCATGTCGGACACTTTTTGCAAATCGGCGTCGTTTAAGTTGTGAATATCCAGCGCGCTGCGCATAATGATCATGTCTTTGCTGGTTTTTCTTTCCTTAATCGATTCCGCCAGCCAGCGGGGATATTTGTAGAAAATGCGGAAAGCCTTGTCGTCCATCAGGAAAATAAGCTTGAACGGCTCTGGTCCGGAATTGTCGAAAACGCCTGCAATGTCGCTTCGCTTCAGCATTTCGGGAAAATTCTTCATGATTTTAGGATAACGCCGGGTGAGGTCTTTGTAGGGCACGTCGTGTCCGCCGCTGGCAACCCGCGCTCTCACCCGCCAGTATGAAAGCCACGGGTCGGAAAGGCCTATAAATACGGTGGCAATTTTAAATCCTTTTTTGCGGGCGGCATCCATAAAACGAAGATGAACCTTGCCCGAGGAGGTTGTTTCGTAAACGAAGCTGGTGCGGCTTTCAAGATGTTTTTCCACTTCTTCGTAGGTGATTTTGCCGGCGCTCAACATGTTGTCGTTCGGGTTTTCGTCGGGTTCGGAAATTTCTTTGGCGATGTTGTCCATATTGATAAACGGCGCGTTTTTCATCAGCGGGTCATCTTTGATTACCAAATCGTAAAAGGTGGATTTTCCGGCGCCGTTCGGTCCGGCGATAATTACCATCCAGGGGTGTTTTCTTTTTTTCATTTCAATTTTCCCGTGATTACTTCTTCATGTTTTTCGTTTAAGGTGACGATCAGTTTTTCGCCGTCTTCCGTTTCCTTGATAAAAAGTCCGTTTTCCTTGTAGTAACGCGGATAGCCTACCTTTTCTTTCCAGGCTTGTTCGTTGTTCATTTTGCTCAGTTTTCTTTTCAGATATTCCATCATTTTTTTCGGTCCGTAACGGTTAAACGTGCAAGATGTAAGGAACTGCCTCGGCCAGACTTTCCGTGGCGCCTTCTTCCGAGCCGTCGTCGGGGTCGACGAGGCGGTATTTTTTGTTTTCGGCGTCGTAAATCAGCCTGAACGCATCGTTATAGCCGAGGACGAGTTCTCCGGCGGCGAGATTTTCCTTTTCCCGGACATTATAATCCAGAATATCCGGAAAAAAAGAGCTTTCGGTATTAATGCCCAAAATAAAACAGCCGTTGTTGGACAAACCGTTGAAATTGCGCAGCAGCGTATGATATTCGGCGGCGGGTTCGGGAAAACCGGCTTCTTTCAGCTTCAGCACCCCGATTGCGATTTTGACTTCGCTGGTCGGCCGGTTGCGTCCGATTTCTTCGTTTTGTTTCAGATAATCGATTAATTCCTGCATTGTCATGCCGACATGCTCCTGCTGTTGTTTTGAATGTTTTGAATGATCAGCCGCTGATCGTTCGGTTGTTTTTCGTCCTTTTCCGCTTCCTGCCGCCGGTCGTTGCTTTGTCCGTCCTTGACGTTTTCGATGATCATCATGTCTTCGCCGAAACCGAGCATGCAGCGAACGCCCGGCTGCGGTTCCAGGCGAACCATGGTGCGGCGGACGTCACCGTTTGAATCCTTATCTTTGAATACCATGTCGGCGGAGTGGATGCTGCCGTGGACGGAAGCGGCCTTGTCGTTGGCGTCGGAAAGTCCGTGGGCGCGGTTGACGGCGTCAAACAAAGTGCCGTTGCTGACGATGCACATGTTTTCATAAGCGTTGACGTCGGCGTAAGACTTGCCTTCCGCTTCAAACAGGCGGCAGTCTTTGATGTTGATGATGTGGTGAACGTCAATTGCTGGCTGGTTGGCCCATTCCGGATGTCTTTCCAGCTCTTTGGACATGTCGGTCAGACCGCTTTGCGACATTTTGTTGACGAGGGCTTCGACATAAGCCTTGTCAATGCCCGGCATTTTCAGCATCATGTCCTTGAATTGCGGATTTTCTTTGATGAAGCGTTTGACGTTTTCCTGTTTGGCGCTGGTACAGACGGGAACCTCTTTTCCGCTTCTGTCTTTATAGGTCAGCGGATTGCCGTTTTCGTCCCTGGCCTGAAACAGCTTGGCAAAACCAAGCCCCTTTTGCGCGGCACAATGGTTGAACATCAGGTATTTGAAATCGTTAATGTTCATTTCCGGCAGAATTTCTTTCGGCACGCCGGCCTTGGCCAGTGCCGCTTTCAGTTTGTCCTGCATCTCCGCCAGCCGCGGCTCTTCCTTCATCGCCTGCCACACGGTGGAACTCTCCAAATCATAATCTTCCGCCTTGCCCGGGGTGCCGGCGTATTTGTACGGATAGTTGGCGATATCAGCAAATTTCGGCGAATAATTACCCATCGGCTTTTCCACGCCGCCGTTGAAAACCATCCGCGCAATAACGCTCTTGTCGGTTTTGGAAACCGCCGTTCCCACCCGCAGGTTCAGATGGTGCAGCGCGGCAAAAGCGCGGAGTTCGCCTTCTTCTTTTTCTCCGTTGGTGGCGCGGAAGGCGGCGGTCAGCCGGTTCAGTTCTTCGCCGATTTCCTTGTCGCTTAAAACCGGCGCGGCATTTGCTGCTGCTTTGTTTTCTTCGGCGGCTGCCGTCTTTGCTTTTTCTTCCGTCGTTTTGTTTTGGTTGAAGATCTGTTTTTTACGGGCGTTCAGATTGTCGCCCCGTTTTTTGTGTTGTTCGGGATCGCGGTGCATGGAAACGCGTTTGGCGAAATCTTTGTCAAAGGAGAATTTGCCCATCTCTTTTTGCCTTTATCAGTCTATTTTCTGTCTATTATAACATGGTCTTGTCTAAAATCCAGCTAATTTTAAAAAAATTGTATTTTTTCCGTTTTTGGTTATAATCGGTTCAGCAATATTTTTGGGAGGAAGGAAAAAAATGAAAATACACGAAGGTTTTGCCGAAATTGCCGACCGCTTTGACGTGCTTTTGGTTGATGCGTACGGCGTGTTTTGGGATGGTGGGCGTTTCTTTCCCGGCAGTCTGGAGGTGATGGAAGAGGCCGTAAAGAACGGGCGTCAGGTTTGTATTCTGTCAAACACCACTTCGCTCAGCGCCGATTCTGTTCGTTCTTACGAAAAAAAGGGAATGTTTGCCGGTCGTCATTATACCGATTTTGTCACTTCCGGCGACGTTTTCAGGGAAGCCGTGCTGGCGGAAAAATTGGACATCCCCGGCAAAAACATATATATCTGGGGTACGCCGCGGGCTGCTTTGTTTGCGGACAGCGCTTATCGCGTTGTGCCTGATGCCGATGAGGCCGATGCCTTTTATATTTCCATTCCCCAGTTGACGACGGAGAAAAAGGAAGCGTTTCCGTCTTTGTCCGGTCATTTTTATCTCTCCCGTCTGACGGCGGAAGGAGAATCTCCGCTGTGGGACAGTTTGGTTACGGAACCTTTTAAGGATTCCCTTTTGCAGATGCGGCAGCGCGGTCTGCCGGCTCTGTGCGCCAACCCCGATTACCGTGCGTTTGAAAAACCGAAGGACGGCGGCGAGCCGCAGCCGGTAGTCCGACAGGGAACGATTGCCGAAATGTATCGCCGGATGGACGGACGGGTGGTCGAGTTCGGCAAGCCGCATGCAAACATTTATCAATATGCTTTCCGCAAATTGGGAATATTCCCTTCCGGCCGGGTTGCCATGATCGGCGATACTTTCCGTACCGATATGGCCGGTGCGTTAAATGCCGGAATTTCCGCCGTTTGGTGCGTGGAAACCGGCATGAGCCGTTATGAGGTGGAGCAGGGCGTTTCCCTTGAACGGCAGGCCGGCGGCAGACTGGCGGACGTGTATATGGTCAAATCTTTCGGCGGCGGTTATGCCGCCCGGCCGGAACTTTCCGCCCTCAAGTCCCGTGAGGGCGGCTGTTCGCGCTGACAAATAATCATCCGTCGGCCTTTGAAATCGGAAAAACAATGCTTGTCCCGCCCGCGGCGGCGGTTATGCCGCCCGGCCGGAACTTTCC
>OGQU01001561.1_pt1 | contig 18099 bp, 10 predicted proteins | sample 1553341 | NCBI WGS metagenome assembly OGQU01 (sample SAMEA2579920, study PRJEB22360) | human gut metagenome | biome: human gut; feature: human-associated habitat; material: faeces | place: Denmark | collected 2008/2010 | reverse complement strand
GGAGCAATCCGTAGGCATCAAAGTCGGGGGCTTTTGACCCCGACATCATAAGATATAGAAAAAGACGTTCCGGTGACAGAGTCACCAAAACGCCTTTTCAAGGGGCTGTTCATAATTCCAGTGCTTCATATCTGTTCCACAGATTGCAGCCGCTTTGATCTCAAGGATGATATCCTCCGGTCCGCATGTTGGATACGGTACTTCTACCAATTTGTAGCTTCCAAATTCTTTACCAAATCTTGCGATTGCTTTCATTTTCATAGTTCATTTCTCCTCGTCTGAATTTTGTTCTTAATGTTACATTTACTTTTTTCTTTTTCGGCCGAAATCATTTGTTTTTTTCTATGGTTGTATTTTACCGCTTTTCTTTGTTTCAAAGAAAATAAGGGTATGGATTCTGGTTTTCAAATCCCAAATCCATACCCCTGAAAAACTGCCGGAATATTTCTCAAAATATCCCGACAGCCTTCTGTCATTCTTAACTTTTCACAGATCCATATTTCATCACGTTCTTTTTCTGAACATCAGGATCAGCTTCTTTTTCTGCGGTACACCAGTGTTGCGATCACTGCTCCGGCTGCTGCCATTGCCATTCCATACAGTGCGAAATTCGTTGTATCTCCTGTCTTGGTTGCCTTTACAGTTCTCTGGTCTGCATTTCCATTATCACCCTTATTCCCACTGTTGTTGTCATTATTTCCGGCATTGCTATTGTTATTGTTATCGTTGTCGCTGTTATTACCGCCATTATTTCCATTATCCGGTTTCTCCGGGTCTGGATTCTCCTGCTCACCGCTTCCTTCTACCATAACCTTGAAGTCTGCATAGGAAACACTTCCATCCGTTCCGGTTACTTTTACTGTCACGATAACTTCTGTATCTGCCTTCGGTGCAGTCACCTCACCATTCAGTGCAATGATTCCTTCCGGATTTACGCTGCTGATCTCAATCTGTGCATTTTCCGGTACTCCCGGTAATGTCAGCTTCTTCGTACCTTTCTTAACAGAAGTTGCGAAAGATTTATCCGCAACGATCTGACGTACGATCTCTTCTGCGGTGATTACCTGCTCCGGCTCCTCATCCTTTTCAAAGACTCCGATCAGTTCAACATTCTCGCTGATCGTAAAGATATACTTCGCATCTGTACTTAAGATGTCTTCTGAATCTTTCAGCTTCCATCCCACGAAATGATATCCTTCTGCTGCTGTTGCAGTTACTGTTACGTCTTCCCCGTCTTCGTAAACACCATCCTCATGATCCATGCTGACTGTTCCCATAGCTGTATCACTGGATGTTACTGTTACACGATACTGATTCTTTACTACAGGAATCAGACGGAACTCTGCTCTTAAATGGACATCCTCCGTTACTGCAAATGTATACGCAACCTCTGCACCTTCTACTTTTTCTGAAACTTCTGTTCCATTGTTGTCCGTAATTTTATTCCACTGAACAAACTCATATCCTGCATTCGGAGTTGCTGTTACTGTTACCTCTGTATCTTTTACATATACATTTCCTGATGTCTCCGGTGCAACACTGACTGTTCCCATTACCTCATCAGCAGATTCTGCCTGTACGTGATAAGACTTCTCTTTCTCACGGAAGTTTGCTTTCAGTTTTGTATTTCCTGTGATCTCAAATGTATATTCTGCTTCTGTACTTACTTCTGCATTTGTATCCGGATTCGTCCAGTTTACAAATTCATAATCATCCGATGCCGGAACTGCTGTCACTGTAACACTTGAGTTTTCATCATACTCACTCTGTGAAGGTGTTACTGTAACACTTCCCATTACCGCATCATTCACTTCCGTTGCCAGTGTATACTTTGTAACAGGGTCTGCCTCAAAGTTTGCTGTCAGTGTCACATCCTCTGTCACACCAAATACATATGGATTTGATTCGCTGACTACTGTTCCCTCTGCATTTGTCCAGTTTACAAAATGGTATCCTTCATTTGCTGTTGCAGTTACCGTAGCTGTATCATACTTCTGATACTCATTCTGATCTGCTGCAGCACTTCCCATTGCCGGGTCATTTGCCCGAACTGTCACAGCGAATGACTGTGGTGCTGTAAACGGTTTTGTCAGTTTTGCATTTGCCCAGTCACCATGATCGCTCCAGTTATTTGTACCTTTTTCCATAACCAGCTTCAGCTCTGTTGCACCGGTTATATCGATATCACCTGTAAATCCTTTTGCTGTGTTGGTTCCCATTTCGGCACTTGTGAACTTCAGATTTCCATCCACATACACTTTAAATGTAATACTTGCCTGAGAAGGATTTACTTTTGTCTCACGGTCTACACCATAGTAAGATGAAAAGCTTGTATATCCTTTCCCTGTCAGATCATAAATGATCGTAGAATCCGCATGGCTTCCGATTCCCTTCTCAAAGGTTTCTTCGGCTGAACCATCCCATAAGGTCAGTGTATTATTTCCGCAGCTCTTATCTTTTCGTGTCGGATTTCCTGAATCTCCTGATGTCTGCGACTCCCAGTCAAGATCAGACAACCAGGTCTCTCCTGATGCATGAACCGTTACTGTATAAATCTTTTCTGTAGATCCATCAGCAGAAGTGACTCTCACTTTCACGGTGTTGTCACCTTCTGTCAGTCCCAGTTCTGCTGTAACACTTCCGGTTCCTGTCTGGATGACTTTGTCTTTCCAGATCACCCGTACCGTTGCATCAGTCTCTTCGGCTGTTGCACTGACTGTCACGCCTGACTCAGTTGCTGTTGCTGTATAACTTACTTTATCCGCATCAAAGCTTTCTGCTAATGTTACATGATCACCAAAGTTTAATGCTTCGAGCCGTGCATTTGATGCATTCGGCACTTTCAGTTTCAGTTTATAGTAAACTGGTCCAGCACTCGTCTCCGGTGTCACACGGATCGTGATCTCATTTGTTCCCGGCTCAACCGTCACATCACTCTGAACTGCCTGTACTGCGGATGTAACTTTTGTTCCGTTCACGATAGAAACGCTTGCTCTTGTGCTTTGTGCTGTCGCTGCAACCTGTGCTGTTGTTGTTCCTATTGCAAGTGGAAGACTATATTCATAAACTCCCTCTGTCAGCTCGATCGCCTGTCCATTTACCTGCAGGCTTTCCAGTAATGCATTATTTTCTCCCTGACGGCTGATCGTAAAACGGTATCTTTCCACTGTCACCCCATCTTCTGCGGTAACTTTTACCTCGATCAGGTTTCTTCCGTTCGTAAGAACTGCACTGCCGCTCAATTCCTCTGTTTCTGTTCCGTTCACGACCACTTTTACTGTTGCCTTTGCATCTTCTGCTGCAAAGGAATACCGGATCTGCTGAACATCACTTCCTGCGGTTGTCTGATAGAAGCTTGTTCCTTTCACGAACTGGAACAATGCTGTATTTTCCCCTGTGGTAATGTCAGCCGTTGCAAGTTCTGCATTTGCAGATTTCACTGCTGCAGCACCTGACTCTGTACCATTTCCGGTTACATGAACTGCATCAGACCATACAATGTCTCCTGCTGCACCGGTTCCGATCAGCGGTACATAAGCAGCCTTTACATATTTGCCCTTCATTGCTTTAGAAGCGGTCAGGGAAGTTCCCTCTGCTCCGCTAATCACGGAGTAGTTTCCATTTTCTTCATCAGCAACTGCCCATTTGACAATTACATCCTGTCCTGTTGTATCTCCTGCAGCAGTCAGGCTGTTGGCATCTTCGTCATAGGTTACCTCAACATTGGAGGCAGTCGGTTTCACTGCGTCTTCAACCAGTTTTACTTCTTTATCATTGACTGTAACATCAGAGTATGTAATGGATCCTGATGTTGTTCCCTGGCTTGCGATCGCCAGCTTAAAGTTATCACTCAGGAAACCACAGTCAGTTCTTGAACCGATGGTTGTCCACGTACTATTATCTGCACTAAAGTATGCTGTCACTGTAGAATCTTCCTTCACCAGCTTCAGCCAGATTGGATTCGTGCTTACATTTGCCCAGTTATTATATGGTACCTCTACTGCGGTTCTGTTCTGCTCTTTTACAAGTGCCACTGCACTGGTAGAACCGCCACGGTGCTTCTTTTCCAGTGCCACATAATTGTCCGCATCATCATAGAGATAGATTCCTGCATCTGCCCATGTATTTGCAGGAGTTGCACCTGTCAGCTTGAAAATAAGGGTCAGGTTAGTTCTGTCTGTTCCCTCCGGCAGTGCTTTTACAAGGACATTGCTCGGAGTCTGGTTCTGGTAAAGTCCCTGGCCTGTGAAATCCTGCTCCAGTCCCCCTTCCACGGTTGAACTTGCACGGTATTTGTCGGATGATGTCGGATAATCCACTGTAATATCCGATGCGATCACCTTTCCATCCTGCCAGATCGATACCAGTTTGGATGCTGCATAGCCGTTAACTGTAGATGCTGTCACTACAACACTTCCCGGTTTTGCCGCTGTCAGAAGTCCTTCTGTAGTAATCGTCGCTTTATCTGTCTCTGCACCTGTCTTCGCATCATAGACTTTCCATGTCACTGCATTGGTCTGCTCTGTGCCGGTCTCGCCGTCATTCCATTTCAGACTTGCAGTATACTGGATCGTATCATTTACTTTAATATTTTCTTTATTATCAGCTGCTGTCAGCTCAATTCCACTCGGAAGATTTCCAAGATCACTTCCACTGACTGTAAATGTCACTGCATTCGTCGGGAATTTACGTCCTCCCACAACCATATAGCCTGTTACATTTGCTGTTCCTGCTCCTGCCGCAGTTACTACACCGGTACTAGAAACTTTCACTACTTTTTCATTGTCAGATTCATAGTACACTGTTCCGTTCGCTGCTGTGGTAGAATCTGCATTCACCTTCATTGCGTCATTGGTGACTGTAATATCTGAAGCACTCATATTGCTGATCGAACTTCCGGCATTCATTCCGCCGTCATACTCATTTCCTTCGATCACTACATTCTTACAACCATTAAAGTTATACAGCTTTCCTGATAAGGTATTCCCACTTCCGCTTACTGTCAGTTCTGCACTGTCGGCTACATTCAGCTCTGTAGAACTTCCGTCTTTTACTGCCAGACTCAGAGATCCATCTCCGTTGATCGGATCCTGTCTGTAAATTTTATTATTTTTAAAGGTAAGGTCTTTTACACTCTTTGCATCAAGTACTCTTTTGTTGTACATAAAGAACGTATTGTTCTCGATCTTAATATTAGAATGTACGGTCTTTTCCGTAGATACGGTCGGATTTGTAGGCTCAATGAAGATTGCCTGTGCATTTCCTCTTGTAAATGTATTATTACGGATGGTCACATCTCTGACCGGACCTGACTCATACCAGCCCTGGGCATCATCAGAAATATAGATGCCTGCCATATTCATTCCGTCAAATGTATTATTTTCAATGACGATCGGCTTTCTTGTCGTTACAAGGATTCCTCTTGTCGGAACTTCCTTAAATTCACAGTTTGTAATATTCACCGTTGGTGTATAAGTGATATTTTCTACCACGTGCTGATTTACCTGAACATCGGAAGGAACTGCCTCATTCAGTGTCAGCTTGATCGTTGTCAGGCTTCCTGAGCCATCGCCCATATTTCCACCCATTCCGTCCGGTCCGTCAACTTTGGTTACTGTACGGACAGAATCTTCAACTGTGATCATATTTCCCTTTGTCATGAACTCGATCTCGTCCCCTTCAAAGAAGTTCGGGAAACCTGCTGTCTCATTATGGTTATACTGTACTGTGATCGTTCTTCTGTCAGAGCTGATCGCTGTAACCGTATTAAATGTTCCGTGAATATTGATCGGGTCATCATGCGGACCTGCAAACGTACAGTTGCTAATATTGATCGTGCCTTTGCATCCCGACATTTGTACAAAATCTGCATATCCGGCTGTCGTTCTTCCACTTTCTTTCGGTGCTTCAAAGTCAACATCATCCATTGTGATATTTTCAGAATGCTGACCTACCATACCGAATCCATGAAGGAAATGAATATCAAGGGACGTCATCGTAATATCTTTGCTCTTCCAGAAAAATGTTCCTGCATGGTCACGGACAGTCGGTCGTGACTGGAAACACATTCCATTCTGGACTTCACTGGCTTTACTGCTATAGGTAATCTTTACCCGGTGATTTCCAAGATCCTGGATTGAGGATACATTCTTTAATGCTGCGTTTCCGTTTCCTGCACCATATTTAATCCCTTTTACTGTATCTTCCCGCTGGGTATGATAGTTTGACAGGTCGGAGATACTCCAGTAACGCTGACCTGTATAAGGGCTTACATCACTGTACCAGGTGATTGTTGTTCCTGAAACCTCATAATTGTAACACTCAGGAATGTAAATCGTCGCTGTATTTCCCTCTACACTTTCAACCGTCATATCAATTACTGTCGGCACCTGAAAATCAACCGCAAAATCTTTAAATTCAACATCTTCACAACCGATTGTTGCAAAGGTCGTCATTTTGCCATGGAACATGAACAGGGAGTCATTTCCCTCTACCGTAACATGATCCATATCTTCCAGAAAAATACCGATCTTCTTCATTTTATAATTCTGATCAGCACCTACGGTATTAGAAATATATAATTCTCTTTCCACCGCTTTATCAGGGTAGATATCATAGCGACCTTCCGGGAAATTAATCGTAACTTCCTTTCCCTCATCAGTCGCTTCTTTCGCAGCTGCGATCGCTTCCTGTATTCCGACTGCACTGTCCTTTCCGCTGTCCGGATATACCCCGTAATCCGTGACATCGATCACTTCTGTCTCTGCCGCAGCTTCTGCCTTCTGCACGCCTGCTCCCGGAACAAATCCCGAGATCACAAGACACGCTGCAAAGACAAGCGATAAAATTCGCTTTCTTTTCTTCATTTTTTCCTTACCTCTTTCCTTTTATATATAAGTAATTTTATTATCTCATAAAAAAAGGAAAGAGGCTTGCACTTTCCGTGTACCCCCCCCCCTGAATTTTTGTCAGATTCGGAACTTACTGTAAATCTGATCCTGTATTTCCACTTCCGCTTACTGTCAACTACATTTAGCTCTGTAGAGTTTCCGTCTTTCTATGTAAATTATTATTGAAAGTTCCCGTTTCTGATCTCCATCCACATCAGATTTCTATTCCTGCCAGCTCTGTCATTTTTTCTTTCGTAAAATGATTAAAGACTGCGATCGTTCTTCCAACTCCGATCACGGCACAGACCGTTCCGATTCCAATCCCGATCAGATGTCCTCTGCAAAGTAAACTGATACAGATCGTCACTGTCACATTAAAAACATCAAAACAATTCTTTGTAAAACCAACGCTTTTATGAATACAGTCTGCGATCGCCTGCACGATCCCGTCTCCCGGGTTTGGAATGATCCTCATATTCAATGACATAGCCGCTCCGATCCCCGTCAGGATCAATGCAAGGATCAGCACTGCAAACCGGACTGCATACTGCTTTCCGTCTGCCTCTCCTTCTGAAAAATCCGGGATAACTTTTGCAAAAAGATTTAAAAACCGGGTAAATATCATACTCAGCGGGATCTGTAAAACATCCATAAGGAAAACCAGCTTTCGGTTCATCCGGTTCGCATGCTCCAGTACTGCCCCTTCCGTCTTTTCGCTTCTTCTGTCCCTGATAAAATGCAGGATCAGTTCTACCACAACAAAAACGCAGTAAAGCCCCATCGTTGTATTTCCGAAATTCATCCCCATGATCTGTGAAATACTGTAGGACACCGAAATGATCGGAGATACTCCCAGTCCTGCCTTCGTATTTAATGTCAGTCCCATCGCAAGGATCAACAATCCTGTAATGTAAAATATGATTCTGTTGATCGTCTGTCTTCTCATTTGTCTTTCTTTAATTCCTCTATCACGCATTCATGGTCTTTGGTTCTGATATTATAGTTAATCCCGACCAAAAGCATATTTCCCTGATATTCTTTTAAACTCTCAAAATATTCTTTCTGCCGGATCTGCTCAATCGCTCCCCTGACACTTTTATCCCACTTTAGTTCTACAATCAACGCTGGTTTTTCCTGAAATTTCTTTCTTGGTACAAATACAAGATCAGCAAATCCTTTTCCGCCTGCCAGTTCCCGGTGTACGGTATAAAAATTTCTTGCTGCATATAATGCCAGTGAAATTGTATAACTTAATGCATTTTCGTCATTGTATTGTATATGTGCTGTTTCAAAATGTGCCTGCCTGATTCCCTCTGCTACCTGCAAAGGTCGTTTCTGCCAGATTGCATTTAATGTATCTGCAGAATTTTTCAATGCGGTCGACACTTCTCCCCATTCTGATACAGCTACACTGTTCACATATTCTCCCCGTATTTCGTTATTAGGGATCCTTACGGTCTTATTTTCATAATCATATGCCAGGTAACCAAGGTGGATCAGCAGGGTCAGCACATCATCTTCCGTCCTGAATGTAGCCATATCATTGATAAAACTACCAGTATTTACAGGAACTGATTCTCCTGCCATCATGCTCAGTACATCTTCCCTCAATCCATCAAAATTCATATCAATATAAATCTTCAACGCTTCAAACGTCTCCGTCTGATTCCAGTAATTTCCGATTTTACCAAATCTCATACAACTGACAACCGATCTTGGACTGTAAACAGCCGGAACTTTATCAAAAGAATACCCGTCATACCAGCATTTTACTTCTTCTCCGTCCATCTTATATTTTTCGCACAATGAAGCAACTTCTTCTTCCGTAAATCCAACATACTCTGCCATCGGTCCGGGATCGATCATTGAAAATTCATCAAACATATTCAAAGCTGAATGAGTCCCATATTTTTTTATAGGAAGAATCCCCGTCATATATGCAAGATGGATACACGGCTTATCTTTCAACATATCTCTCAGAAAATCAAGATAAATCTCCTGTGCTTCTTTGTCTTCTTTATACTCCCGAAAAATGCAGTCCCATTCATCAATAATGACAACAAACGGTCGTCTTGTCTCTTCATATACATCCTGCATTGCCTCGATCAGATCATTTTCATCAAAATAATCCACATCCGGATACTCTCTTTTCATATCGCGAAGCACCAGTTTTTTCATCCGCTCCAGCAAGTCGTATACATCCCTGCTTCTGCTCAGAAATTCCTGCATATTAAGAGAAATCGTATTATAATGATTCAAATATTTTTCAAAATCTTTGTCTTTTGCAATTTTGAATCCCGAAAAAAGTGCTTTAGAATCACACCCACAGCTATAATATGCTGTAAGCATATTTGCCGCTGTCGATTTTCCAAATCTTCTCGGACGGCTAACGCAAAGATATCCCTGCATTGTATTCAGTACCTGATTCGTATAGCTCAGCATACTCGTTTTGTCCACATAAATTTCAGAATTAACAATCTTACCAAATCCATCTGCATTGGAATTTAAATATCTGCCCACGCATCTTCCTCCTGATTTTCTTTTTGCATACTATTTTTATTATACACCATATTCGGTGTTATTTTCTATTTTTTCAGCAAATCCTGTTCGTTTTCATAATATCCTGCTTTCTTTCATGATACACCGCTTTCTTTATACAACGTGCTGTATTTTCAGCGATTTTTTCCTATTTCCATGAGAATTTGCACTCTTTTTGATCATTTTCACAAGAATTTTTTCAATTCTTTTGTTGAAAATCTTAATTTTTTTATTTTTCAAGGTATTTTTCAGAGAAAAATTCTTAATTTTTCAGCCTGTCTGATTCTTCTGTTTTTTCCTTCCCTTGACATCCGGTGCTATAGTGTAACTGTAGCAAAGAAAAAGCACTTAACAATACCTACTTGTACAGAAAGTTGAAGGCTGCTAAGCGGATTCAGAATTTGGAGGAAAAGATAAATGAATACTTTAAAAGCTGAAAAAAGAGACATGTCAATCAAAGCCAAAAAACTTAGACGCGAAGGATTTGTTACCGGTTGTATTTTCGGCCGTGAAATGAAAGAGAGCATTCCACTTAAAATGGAAAAAGCAGATGTTGAAAAACTTCTGAAAGTTGAGAACAAAGGTGGACAGGTAATGCTCGAAGTTGATGGTCAGACTTATGATGCACTGATCAAAGAAGTTGATTATAATCCATTAAAGGGTTATGTTGATGAGATTGATTTCCAGGCACTTGTAAGCAATGAGAAAGTTCATTCTGTTGCTGAGATCCATCTTGTCAACCTTGATAAACTTGCTGCCGGTGTACCACAGCAGATGTTACAGGAGATTTCTTTCAAGGCTCTTCCTGCTGCACTGGTAGAGAAAGTTGAAGTAGATGTCGGAGATCTCAAGGTTGGTGATACCATCCGTGTGGCTGATCTTCCGATCGCCAAAGACAAAGATGTTGATCTTATGACTGATGTTGATGCTACGGTTGTAACGATCACAGAAGTTCACGTAAAAGCTTCTGACCTTGAAGCTGAAGATGCCGACGCAGACGAAGCAGCTGAAGCATAAAGTTATTGTTGCAGTCGCCAGAGTCTTGTACAGACGCCTCTTTTGGTTCGCTGCTTACATGGATTTTTAAAATACGGGTGATGGAACAGAAATTCCACCGCCTGTATTTTTTTCTGTAGTATGCAGGGAAAACCACTATATATAAAAGAGAACCCGCCGCCTGCAGATTCTCTTCTCTTTCATCACTTCTCTTCTATTACTTAATATACCCGATAAAGGTATTTCCACTTCCCGCCACCATAGCATTCATCTCATCCATAGTCACAGTCTGCGATGCCCCTGTATCCGGGTCAGAATACGTGATATCCGTCTTAGAATATCCGGTCATCAGGATCGCATGATCTGCACTTGTCAGAGCGATCACTGGGCAGCCTTTATTGATCACATACAATACCTGATCCAGCGTACAGCCCGTAAGATCTGTCTTCTCCGCCTCATACGATTTCATATACCGTTCACATGCTTCCAGTGAACTTTCTCCGCTCTCCTTTGTCACTACAACATTTTCAATAGAATACACCAGATCCCGGTTTCCTTTTTCCCATACATAAGCCTGTTCCGACGAGATCACAACACCGGAAATCTTCTCCGCCTTCTGGATCGCATAGCCGGCTTTATCGTAGATTCCAACCAGTTCACCCATACCATACACATAATATTTTACACGATCATCTTTTCCTTTCAGAACAATCGTCAGTGCATTTTCAGCTACCTGCTGATCCGGCTGGAGCAGCTTCACCTCCGTCTTTTCGATTCCCTCTGCAAAAGTAAACCGGTACTGCTTTCCCAGCTTCTCCGAACTGTAGGAGGTAAGAGAAATCTTCGTATCTTTCTTTTCTACATTATTTGTAATATATTCCTGTGAAGTAACATTATAGATCTCTCCCGCTTTCGCAAGACGGTTCAGTGTCACCATATTTCCCTCGATCAAAATATCAGAAATATAGATCCCCTGATCTTCAAAGGAATACTCTGCTATTTTTTTATTTTTCGAATCATGGATCTCAAGCTGATACATCGGAGTTGTCTTCTCACCGGATGCCGTCTTTCCGGCATCGGAAGTCCGCAAAATTCCATAAATAAAATCTCCATTCAGGAATCCCAGCGGGCGAACGGCTTCATTCTTTGCCGCTTTCACACTATATTCATCCCCGCTGGAAAGATCCATCACCCGGATCTCCTTTGCCGCATCTTTCTCTCCGTCTGTCTGATAAGCAAGCTGATGTCCGTCATCAGAAACTGCATACTTTCCGGCTTCCAGACCTTTTGCAAGCACTTCCTGCTGGTTCTTATCAAGATCGATCCTGTAGAGGACCTGATCTGCAAGCACATACAGCAGCTCCTGTGCATGATTATAATAAACCATCTTTCCCAGCTCATCTTCTGCAATGGCAAAAGATTTTGTACTCGGAATAAAGCCTTTCTCCTGAATCAGATTGCTGTCCACATTAAAATAATAAATACCGACACCAACTTCTCCTTCATGCTCTCCCCGGTTCATATATCCATAAACCGCAAAGGCAATATTCCCATGATCGTCCATACTGATGATCCGTACCGCATGCTGATCATTCAGGCTCCTCACATCCTGTGTATCTTCCTCCGCAAAGCTGAAAACTTTCGTCAGCTCCTCATTTTTCTTATTATACATCCACAGAGTACGGTTCTGCACAAAGGCAAGGATCGAATCCTGTTTATTTGTCTCATAAGGCACATCTTCCGGCACGATTCCAAGCAGGATACCCTTTTGATCCATCACACTTCTGCTGCTGAACACTTCCTGAAGATCCCGGTTATAATCCAGCAGGTAGATCGTATCTCCCACCGACCGGATCCTGAAAAATTCTTTCACATTATACCGTGCCGTTTCCTCTTTATCATCCTGACAACGCACCTGATATTTTGCAAGAATGGATGTATAAACACTGTTGCTTTCTTTCAGACTCCACTGCACATCGCCCACGATCTCCGGGTTCAGGTCTCCCCACTGGATATGAGTAATATCTGAGTGGATATTGACGGTCTGGTAAGTCGTATTATCACTCTCTTCTCCCGGCTCAAGATACATACTCAGTGTATCTTCATCACTCTGATCCAATGCCTTTGCATGAAAATCTTTTGCAAATGTAAGACATTTCCACGCAGTAATCTCATCCGGCTTCTCGATCCGGGTGAAATAATTCACCTTTTTCTGTGCTTCACCACTTCCCAGTGTCAGAGTCAGCTTCAGCACCGCCTCCTGTGCTGACTGATCCAGGGCAGTCCCCAGTTCCAGCGTAACCTTCCCATCCTCTTCTTTGACTTTTCCTTCTGCGTAAGTATCTGCTCCATCCAGTGAATAAACTTTATAGCTGATCTTACTGATCTTATTTCCATTCTCTGCGATCTCAGCCTGAAGCGTTCCATTGCTCTCCAGCGGAGTGATCGTATCACGCATGGCAGTGACATCCATCTGGTCTACATACCCGGACAGAAGATTGATCTCCTGACCACTCACGGTAAAAGAAACTACCGGGAGTGTCGGCTCGCCCATTGTCATAATCTTATCGTCCGTCCCACGGTTCATCACATAATTACTTATCAACAATGCTCCGGCAAAAAATACCGCCAGCACGATTCCCTTTATTATTTTTTTTATCATTATTTATTCTCCCTGAAATCCCGTCGCCAGTGCTTATCCTTTTCTATGATCCCTTTCTAAAATCCCGTCACCGATGCCTGCTCTTTTCTGAAAGAAGCCTGCCCAGTGTCGGCTGGATATTCAGAAATGCTTCACACTCTTCCAGCTTCTTTCTGCTCTCCGCTTCTATTGCCCCATCAGTCTTCCCCCTCCTGACTGCACGCAGCAGAATATTCTTCGGTGTATGTTCCATATCAATAAATTCCAGTACCTGGGTTTCATATCCCTCGCTTTCCAGATACTTTGCCCTCAGTCCATCTGTCACCAGTGCTGCGAACCGTTCTCTTAACAGACCATACTCCATCACCGTAGCAAGTACCTCCGGGGTCTCCCCCGCTTCAAACTGCTCATTGATCTCATGCTGGCAGCATGGAACGGAAAGGATCACTTTTGCATTCCAGCCAACTGCCTTCGCCAGTGCATAGTCCGTTGCCGTATTGCAGGCATGCAACGTCACCACCATGTCCACACGGTTTACTCCTTCATAATCTGCAATATCTCCCTCTAAAAACTGAAGCTTTTCATATCCGTACTTCTCTGCCAGCTCATTGCAGTGCCGGATCACCTCACTCTTCAGATCCAGTCCTATAATGCGTATGTCATATTTTTTCAATTCATGCAGATAATAATACATCGCAAAAGTAAGATACGACTTCCCACAGCCAAAATCCAGGATCTCACCCGCCGCTTCGGGATTTAAATTTCGGTGAAATGCCTGCGTCTTCGTAAACGCTTCTAATTGGAACATCAATTCCCCTCTTTTTTCCAGCGGACGTACTTTTATCTTCAAAATCCCCTGAACCGGTTCTGTTCCACACTCCAGCAGCACCGCAGTTCCTTCTTTTTCCTTTGGACTGCTGATGACTGCACGTATAAATTCTCTATTTAAAACTTCCTTCAGAAGCTTTTTTATTTCTTCCATATATATAACTCCATCCTGTCGTATGATACGACGGAAAATCTCTTTTCTTTCACTTTATCAATTCTTATTTTGCAGAATATTCCCGAAGATGTCAAGAGGTCAGACACCGGTTCCTGATGTCTGACCTCTCTTTCTTTCGTTATACGTAATACTGCTTTTTTTCCCATTCTTCCTGTTCCAGAAGAAATCCTTTCTCCCGGAGTGCAGCCTCGATCATATCCAGGGTTTCCTCACTGTCAGCCTCCACTACATGGTAATGATAATCTGAGGTAATATTCTTTAACGGACTGGATTTTCCCGTCTTGATATCATCTAAAAATTCCGCTGCCTTACGCCTGGAAGTAATATTCAGCTCCGCTTCCATATGTCCATAGACCCTGTGGTTTACCATGACATTTTTTACACTTCCTCCAAGATCCACAATAGAATATAATTCTTCTTCTACCTGGGCATCCGTATGCTTTACCTTAAATGTCCGCTGTACGGATGCATCCTCATTGAGAAGATAGCCCCTGTTAGTGGAAATGATCTCATGTCCTGCAGCACGGATCAGTGCAATATCCTGCACGATCACCTGACGGCTCACTGCATACTGTGCTGCCAGTGCTTTCCCGGATACAGGGACGGTGCTGTTCTTTATCTGATTTATAATGGCAGTTCTTCGTTCTGATCCTGTCATCATACCTCTTCCTTTCTACTACTGTGGTTTCTCTTCTTAATTTATAGCATGAAGATTTTTCATGGAAATGTCAAGTATCGGTGCAGAATGCGTCAATGCTCCACTGGAAATATAATCAACTCCAAGTGCTGTCAGTCTGCCGATATTTTCCTTTGTCACATTTCCTGAACACTCTGTCTCTGCTCTTCCGTCAATGATCCGGATTGCCTCGCTCATATCTTCCGTTGACATATTATCCAGCATAATGATGTCTGCTCCTGCCTCTGCTGCCTCTTTTACCATTGCCAGATTTTCAACCTCGATCTCAATCTTTCGGACAAACGGTGCATATTCCTTTGCCATTTTGACTGCTGCCGTAACACTACCTGCTGCACCGATGTGATTGTCCTTCAGAAGTACTCCGTCTGAAAGATTATACCGATGATTGTAACCGCCACCGACACGGACTGCATATTTTTCAAAAATCCTCATGTTCGGTGTTGTCTTTCTTGTATCAAGAAGTTTTGTCTTACTTCCTTCCAGCAGAGCCGCTACGGAGTGTGTATAGGTTGCAATTCCGCTCATTCTCTGCAAATAGTTCAGAGCCACACGCTCTCCTGAAAGGAGAACCCGGATATCACCGGTCACCTTGCCCATCAACTGACCATTTTTGACTTCATCGCCGTCTTTACAGTAAAATTCTGTCTCCGTCTTATCATCCAGCAATTCAAAGACCCTGCGATATACATCCAGTCCTGCAATAATACCGTCCTGCTTGCAGATCAGTTCTACTTCTCCTTTGACATACTCCTTCATCACCGCATTCGTACTAACGTCCTCACTGGAAATATCTTCTTTTAAAGCCTCCAGGATCAGATGATCTGCCTGAAGTGTCATTGTAATTGTATTCATACCTGTTCTCCTCCAATTTTCTTTGCCGCACGCTTCGCAAACACCAGACTCTCCAACAGCGAATTGCTTGCCAGCCGGTTTGCTCCATGCACTCCGTTACAGCTTGTCTCTCCCACAGCAAAAAGATGATCCATCGAAGTCTTACTGTCAGAATCAACCCATACTCCTCCCATAAAATAATGCTGTGCAGGAACAACCGGGATACATTCCTTCGTCACATCATATCCTTCTTCCAGACAATGATGGTAAATATTCGGGAAATGATTCAGTATTGTATCTTTATCAATCCGTTCCATGGAAAGCCATACATGATTTGTTCCGTCTTTCTTCATCTGTCTCCGGATCTCTTCTGTTACCACATCACGCGGAAGAAGTTCATTTACAAATCGTTCTTTATTCTTATCTAAAAGGATCGCACCCTCTCCCCGGACGGATTCCGAAATCAGGAAACGTCTTCCCGGCTTTGTGGAATACAGTGTTGTCGGGTGGATCTGCACATAATCCAGATGCTCCAGACGGATTCCATGCTTTTCAGAAATATCCAGTGCATCCCCTGTCAGATGTGGGAAATTGGTAGAATGCTGATATCTTCCTCCAATTCCACCGCTTGCCCAGATCGTATTATCTGCATAAATCTCCAGTTCCTGACCGTTCTGATCCTTTGCGTAAATTCCCCTGCAGACTCCATCTTCCACAATAATGTCTGTCATTGTAGTATATTCGTAAATTTCCACATTCGCAAGCTTCTTCACCTGTGCAAGCAGCTTACTTGTAATTTCTTTTCCTGTAACATCCTCATGGAAAAGGATTCTCGGTCTGGAATGGGCCCCTTCTCTTGTAAATGCATAGATTTCTTCCAACGGCTTATCTGTTTCCGGCTCTCTTCCTTTTTCCTGATTTCCTTCTTCAGCAGAATTACCTTCCGGAACATCTGACTCTTTCTGAAATTCAACACCATATCCGATCAGATCCTGAATGATCTCTCTGGAACTGCGGATCATAATATCTACTGATTCTTTCCTGTTCTCATAATGTCCCGCTTTCATTGTATCTTCAAAATAACTGTCGTAATCATCCTCATCATGAAGCATACAGATTCCACCCTGTGCAAGAAATGAATCACTGCTCTCTAAATCTGACTTTGTGATCATGATGATCTTTTTATCTCTGGGAAGATTCAACGCACTGAAAAGTCCTCCCACACCTGTTCCTACGATCACTGCATCTGCTTTCATTTTCATAACAAACTCCATTCTTCCGGCTCTTATTTTGCCAGTTCTAACATTCTCTCCAAAGGTTTTTTGGATTCTTCCCGAAGTGCATCATCCACAAAAACTTCATTTTCCCCGGTCTTTAAGACATGAAGAATCTTTTCCAACGTCACTTTTTTCATATTTCTGCATACAGGAAGCGTTTCTGTAAAATAGAATTTCTTTTCAGGATACCGTTTCTCCAGTTCATACAGGACACCACTCTCCGTACAGATGATCATCTCCTGTGCATCCGTCTCTCCCGCATAATTGATGATTCCGGTTGTACTTCCGATATAATCTGCCAGTTCCAGAACTGCCTGCGGACATTCCGGGTGTGCCAGCACTTCTGCATCCGGGTGTGCTTTCTTCGCATCCTGAATTTCTTCTACTTCCATATACTCATGTACGATGCAGAATCCTTCATTATAAATAAAATGCTTTTCCGGTACAAGTCCTGCAATATAATGTGCCAGGTTGCGATCCGGGATAAAGAAAATATTTTTATTCGGAAGGTTCTTTACGATCTTTACTGCATTTGCAGAAGTAACGCATACATCAGAATGACGTTTCAATTCTGCAGTTGAATTAATATAACAGACTACCGCAAGATCATCATACTCCGCACGCACTTTCTCGATCGTTTCAGGGGATGCCATATGTGCCATCGGGCAATCTGCTGCCATATCTGGCATCAGAACCGTCTTTTCCGGGTTCAGGATCTTGGCACTCTCACCCATAAAGGAAACTCCGCAAAATACAATCGTCTTTTCTTTCAGACCTACTGCCACCTTGCTCAGATAAAAGGAATCTCCTATGTAATCTGCTATCTCCTGGATCTCAGGTCTTACATAATAATGAGCCAGGATCACCGCATCTTTTTCTTTCTTTAACTGCTCTATCTCTTCTTTGATCGTCATATCTGCACCTCTCTGTTTTTTCAAACTTTACTTTTCTGTGGGTTTTATTTTTCATAAGTTATGATCAGCGTAAATTATAACACCGCAGTTTACAGGTGACAAGACAGATGTTTTGACAAAAAATAGTACGGAAAAGTTAAATGTTTGTGAAAAATGCCACAATCCCTTTACTTTATTACGTTTTTATAAAAAAATAGCCGCCAAGAAGAAAATTTCCCCTTAACGACTATATAAACTACGATTCAATCTTGTTCATCGCTTTCCTAAACTGGAAATAAAACAAAATTGCAGTAAAGGTTACGGCTATGAAAT
>OGQU01001556.1_pt1 | contig 18132 bp, 11 predicted proteins | sample 1553341 | NCBI WGS metagenome assembly OGQU01 (sample SAMEA2579920, study PRJEB22360) | human gut metagenome | biome: human gut; feature: human-associated habitat; material: faeces | place: Denmark | collected 2008/2010 | reverse complement strand
TTTTGCGTCCAGGGAGAGGGGGAGCCCGCAGCAGCCGGAGCCACGGCCAACAACACCCAGCCGAACAATCAAAACGGCGGGCAGACGGGACAAGGCCGCGGCAACGGTTCTGCCGGCAGCAATGAAAACGGGAACAGATCAGGCGCCGCTGCCGGTATGAGCTCGGGGGCTGCAGCCAATGCAAATTCCGGCGTAGAGAACCCGGGATCGGGCAACGGTCAAAATGCGGGCAGCGGGCAGAACGCAGGCACGGGCGGCGAAGGACAGCCGGCAAACGACGGCGGTGCAAGCGCGGCCGGTCCGAGGGAAAACAACGCCCAAGAACAGGCAAACCAGATCGTCAACAGTTCGAAGGAGAAAATCGCCGCGGCGGCGCAAAACACGGCTGCCGAAAAAGGCGGTTCCTCCGGAAAACCGGGCAAGGTTGAAAGCCCGAACAAAAACGGCAAGAAAGACGATAAAAAAGACAATGCGGCCGAGAAAAAGGCCCAAGCCCAGATCGAAGAACTGCAGCGCGCCATCAGCGGTCTTGAGCTTGAGAAAAAAGAACTGGAGAAGCAGCTCCGGAATCTGGGCGGCAAACCTGCCGCCGGAAATGCGACCGGTTCGAACGACGAATTGCAGAAAAAGATGAAAAAGCTCGAAGAAGACAAGCAAAAAGCGGAAAGCCTGTTGGAAGCTCTGAAAAACCAGAAATAAGAGAGAAAGGGACTACCGATGGTGAAAAACATTAACATAGCAAAATTTTGGAAATTGCTGATCCTTATTCCGGCAGTGTTACTGTTGTTTGCCTGTTCGGGAGTTGAAGGCAACAATTCGGCGGTTGACGAAACCTTGGAGGACAATGCGGCTCAGGAGGTCAAGCACCGGGAATGCTGGCAGGCCGCGGTCGTCGGCGCCATTTACGACACCACCAGCCATATCACCATGGGCATGTACAGCCACATGACTCAGGGTGCAATGGCGTTGATGATGGTAGCCTTTGCCGTTTGGCTTTCTTTCAGAATCATGAAACACGTCAGTTCGTTTACCGAAGAATCTCCGGCCGAAGTGTGGACAGAGGTAATGAAGAAATTTTTCCTCTGCTTTGTCTGCGGGCTGCTTGCCACCTCAAGCACCGGCGTCATATGGGTGTTAAACTCCGTTATTTTCCCCATCTACAACGCATTTCTTGAACTCGGCAGCGAAATGCTAAGGCATTTTTCCGACTCGGCGGGCGGAGGCAGCGACAACATGCAATGGAACGGCAGAATGCTTTTCATACCTTTTACCGGAGAAGTGGAAGCAAACTACAAGGTAGCCTGCACGGTTTCCAACATGGATCCGGCAACGCCGGAGGGTTTCCCGACAGCGCCAAAGCAGATGATGGAATGCATGGTCTGCGCCGTCAACGAACGGTTGAACTTCGGCTTTAAACTCGGCTGGGTCATCATTACCCAACCCGGTTTTATGGCGCTGATCTGCGGATTGATCATGATTCTCCTGTTTTCGTTCATTAAGATCGGTTTCGTCTTTTATCTGGTAGACAGCATCTTCCGTTTTGCCATGATGGTTCTGATCATGCCGATTCTTATCATGGCCTATGCTTTCAAACCGACCAGGGGCTGGACCGCAACCGGATTTAAAACCATACTTAATTCCGCTGCTTTCATGATGTGCATTGCCATTGTCATTTTAATGGCGCTGGCGGCAGTTCAGCAGATTTTGGTCGACAACAGGGAACTCTTTGAGGGCGACGAAACGTCGCTGGCAGATTTCAGCAAACCGCTGCTGATGTTAATGCTGGTCGCGTTCCTGCTGGTCGGGGCAATGGACATTGCCAAGACGATTGCCGATGAACTGGTCGGCGGCGGCGGAAACACCAACTTCCAGAAGAGGGTCGCCAAAATGGGCCTGGCCGTCCTGACATGGGCCGGCATCGGCGTCGGCAAGAAAATCGCCGGCACGGCGATGAAGGCCGGAGCCGCGCATTCTTCCAAGATCCGGGCAACGCAAGGGGCTTTCAACGGTGCAAGATCCAAATTGCGCGCTTTGGCCGGAGAAGACGACGAAGACGAAAGTTAGAGAAAGGATAAAAAAGTGACAAAGCAGACTAACATATTTAACAAGCTGAAAGCAAATCTTAAGGTCTTGCTGCCGGTTTGCTTTGCGCTGATGATAAGCGTCGGCAGCGCTTTCGCCGAGCCGACTTATCAGATATCCGAAGCGGACATCGTCGGACAAATATCTCAGACGCCGTCGGGAAATTCGCAGGTTTTCCGTCAGCAGCCGGACAATTCGACCGGAGGTTCTACCGCTTTCGACCGCGAAGTGCGGCAGTTCAAACGGGCTTTAAACAATTCGCTTACCGGTCAGGGACACGGCCTCGGCACTTATGCCAAAAGTCTGGTCGGCGACGGCTTAAATGCCGGGCTGAATTTTCTTGACGAAGGATTGACAAACATATTCAGTTCGGTCGAATCGTCTTTGCCGAACGGTTTTATTAAAGATCTTCTGGTTACGTACAACCCGGTCTATCAAGTCACGAAATTTGCTTCCAAAGCGGTCGTTAAAATTGCCAAGTTCGCTACCGGCATAGTTTTCGGCGTTTCCAACCGGGAATGCAACAAAGAAAGAATGGACGCCATTTACAAATCGGGCTGCTATGCCTGCGACGTGGTTACGGCCCTGATCGGCAGCTTCATGAACGCGTGCACTTACCTGTACGACGTCGCCAAAGAGGCCGGCAGCAAGATCCTGTGGGTCGGCGTCATGCTCTGGGTTGCCTTTTATGTCCTGCAGCAGCTGTCTTCGCTCAAAAACCTCGAGCCGTCGGCAATGGTCAACGAACTGTTGATTATGGCCTTTAAAGTACTGGGCGCTTATCTGGTAATCAATGCCGGGATCGACTTCTTTATCAGTTACGCGATCGTGCCGTTTATGAACTTCGGCGCCCAGTTCGGCATTGCCATGCTGGCCAGCGCCTCCGCCGGCAGCGGGTTGGACATCTTCGGCAAGATTCAGCTTGACAGCGCCTATGCGTTCCAAGACGGGCCGATTCCGGCTTATTTCCTCAACCAGCTGCAGCAGTATATCGCCGCCGTCGACTATACCGTGTCCACCCATCTTGAAATCGGACATATGCTGACCTGCCACGCCACCCATGCCGGCGCCTATGACTGGGAAATCGCGCGAATCCCCAACATCTGGATCTGGCTCAGCGGCGCCTTTATCTGGTTCATGGGCTTTATGATGACGCTGTCGGTTACCTATTATCTGGTCGACATTTCCTTCAAGCTCGGCTTTGCCATCATCGCGCTGCCGATCACGGTCGGCCTGTGGCCGTTTAACATTACCAAAGGCAAACTCGGCACATGTTTCAGCATTATCTTGAATTCGGCCGGCATTTTGATTTTCCTTGCGATGACCGTTGCGGCGGGGCTAGCGCTTGTCAGCAACGCGCTTGACGCCGGGTCGCAGGAAGCTATGAACGCCAGTATCGACTCCGTTTTGACGAAGGAGATGGACGGCACCACCAAAATGATGACCGCGATCGAAGACGGCGACAACGAATACATTGACGAACAGCTGGCTTTCTGGAGTTTCGGCTGGATCGTACTTCTGTTTGCCTACCTGTTTGCCATGAAGCTGATCGGCTCAACCAAGAGCGACTATGTCAATCAATTTTTCAGCAGCAAGCTCGCCAAATCCGACCCGATGCACATGGGGCTGACCCAGATGACGGACATGGCCAAACAGCAGGCGGTAAGACCGATCAAGTTTGCCGGAAAAATCGCCAAGCATCAGGCCGGCAAAGGCGTCGACTTCATTGCCGGAAAAATGTTCGGCGGCAAGAAAGACGAAGACAAGGGACTGCTTGACAAGATGGGCGACACCAAAAACAAAGTCGACAACTTAAGCAAAGGCAAATTTGACGACGAAGGACAAAACAAGAAAAAACCGTCCACCATGGAAAGCGCGAAGGCGATGACCGGTCTTGACGCCGACAAAGACAAAAAGGCCAGAGAAGCGCAAAGCAAAGGCAGCGGTTTAGGCGGCAGCGGCGGCGCCGGACAGGGCATGCAGCAGGCCGGACAAGCCATGCAGCAGGCCGGACAGGGCATGCAGCAAACCGCAGATGCCATCGACCAGAGTCTCGGGGCTGCGGATCAAAGCGTCAAAGCCGGTAACCAAGCCGTTCAGGGTGCAGCCTATGCCGGCAGTGCCGCCACTTTAGGCTTAGCCGCTCCGATTACGGAAACGGCGGGGGGGACCCGAACCGCGGGCGCACGCCGTGGCTTCAACGGCGGCCTCTGCCGGACTGAAGGCCGGAAGACTGGCGGCTAAGGCCATGAAAACCATGGGTAAAATCATGGAAAAAACCGGTAAGGCAATGGAAAAAGCGGGCAAAGGCATGAATAAAATGCAAAAAGTAGCCAACAAGCTGCAAAAAGCGGGGCAAACGGTCAACAAATTTGCCGACAAAGTGGGAAAAACCATCGACAAGGCAGAAAAATCCCTTAAAAACACGGCAGAAGGCTCCGATACCGGACAGCAGCAGGAACAACGCAACGGCGACATGATCGGCGGCGCCGCAAATAAAACTTTCGGAACCGGGAACAAAAAGAAATAGGTGGAAGCGATGACGATGACAGCGACATATAAAAGAAAAGGCATAAAAGGAATCGTATTTGCTGCGATGCTTGCATTTGCCGCTTTAACCTCATTTGGTGCCGAAGCGGCCAGCTCCTGTACCGTCAAATACAGCGGCGGCAACGTGACTCCCGAATGTCCGGACGGCAGAAAAGCCCGTTATGACATCAGTCCGAAATGCATTGAAGACGCCAATAAGGCGGCCGGCAACTGCCTGAACACGATGCCGGTCACCAACGTCGCCCGCATTCCGGAAGACGTCTGCCACCGCGGAGAGGGCTGGAGCCGCAAACGCAACCACAACGGCATGGACTATGCCGCAGGAATGGGCACCGCGGTAACGGCGGCCATGGACGGCACCATCACCAGATACTCTTTCGGCGTTTCCGAACCGGCACGCGGCGTCTGCCAAAGCAGCGGCGGCGGGTACGGCAACGTCGTATATATTGAGCATAAAGGCTGTGACGGCACTTATACGACCCGTTACGGGCACCTGACCAACAAACCCGTTCCCGGCTTAAGAGAAGGTTCAAAAGTTAAAAAAGGCGACCTGATCGGATATGTCGGCGGCACCGGCGGCGCCTGCGGACGCCCTCACCTGCACTTTGAGCTGCGGGGACCGGGCGACGCGCTGGTCAACCCGATGTGCGATCAGGTTCAGGGAATCTGCAACTGCAAAACGCCAGTTCCGTCCAGCGGTCTGTCAAAATGCAAAGACGCGACTTTCGCCGCTTCCAGCTCCACGCCGATAGATCCGGCCGCCGGCGTTACCGCGGTTTCGGTCGGCACGGCCAACAATGCCGAAACGCCGGCGAAATCTTCCGCCAGCTGCGCGCCCTATGAAGAGGTCCGCAACAGTTACCGCGAATGGGGCTGCATTTTCTGCAAACCGTTTGAAATTTTGTTCAACACGGCCAGCGTAATGGCCAAAAAGTCGTTTGACAATCTGGCCAAAGCCGTTATCGCGGTGGTGGTAGTGGCGTTTGCCATCTGGCTCTCGTTTGTAACCATCCGCTTCGTTTCGACGATGGAGATCAGAGAACCGCGCATATTCGTCAAAACCCTGCTTAATCAGGCATTCCGCGTACTGGTGGTCGTCATTTTGCTGAACTCCGGCCTAAGTCAGATACTGGCCTTAAGCGTTGATCCGGTCTTTTCCACCGGTCTGAAAGTGGCGCAACTGGCAGGCAAAATTTCCGACACCTGCGATCTCGGCAGCCATAACATTACCATTGTCGGCACCGATAAAGGCGGCCTGTCTCCGTCGATGGGAACGGGCATCCTGTGCACCATCAAAGCCATTCAGGACCAGATCGGAGACATTCTGGCGTTGGGCGAGCTGAGCTGGTGCCTGTCCTGGAGTTCGGAATACCGAGTAATGCTGGTCTTTCCGCATCTGGGCTATCTGCTGACGGCAATACTGTTCTATCTGGGCGGATTTATGTTGTTGTTCATTTATCCGTTTATGCTGGTAGACTGCATCCTGAAACTGTCGATCGCGGTGGCTCTGCTGCCGGCGGCGTTGGGCGCCTTTGCCTTTAAGATTACGGCAAACTACCTGCAGGAAATCTGGAAGATATTCTTAAACGCCATATTCAGTTTCATTTTCCTGTCGCTGATCATTTACATCATCGCTTCAATTGCGGCTGACTCACTGAGCGAGATGATCGGCGGATCCGACGTCGGCATCATCATGAAGTTCTTCTGGTGGATGGCGGAGGTCATCAAAGTCGTCGCCGTCTGCTTCCTCGGTTATGCCGTTTTGGAGGAAATGAAACATTTCGCCGACAGTTTTGCCGGCAGCCTGAAAATCGGTGGAAATGAGGGCATCGGCAGTCCGACCGGCAGCTTCGGGATGGAATTTTTCGCCAAACGGCCGGGCATGGCCGTCGGCAAGCCGATTGCCAAAGGTGCAAAAGCGCTCGGCACGGCCACGGGGAGGGCGATTTCCGAAGGCGTTCACCGCGCATCAATCAACGGCTGGAAACAAGCAGCCGAGGGAAAAACAGTCATCAATCCTTTCAATCCGTTCAGCAGAATTAACAGCGGCATTGAGAAAACACGAGATGAAAACGGTAACGAAGTGTACGATACGACAAGCGCATGGCAGAAACTCCGCGGCAAAAAGGAATATCGGACCTTTACGACGGACGCCAGCGGCAACACCAAAATGAACGTTACCGTTCAGGACAAAAAAGGAAGACGGACGGAGGTCGAAACCGACGCCTATGCCACCGTTACCCGCAAATATGACCGGGACGGCGTCAAGATGCGCGAGGATACGAAAGTCAACGCCGCTCTGCTGAAATACGCGATGAAAAAAGACGGAACCTACAATCCGGAAGTCGTCAGCAATTTCATGCAGAATTCCCTGCTCAGCGAAGAAAACAAACAAATCATGTTTGTTCAGGCGGTGATGAAGGAACGGATGGGCGAAGCTGCCGAACAAATGGGAGATTCGTTTGAAAGCCGCACGGTAGAAAAAGGACAGGACGAGGAAGGGCGCGAAACCTGGACCGTCAACCAAACCAACCGCGACGGCAGCCGTTCCACCTTCAAGGTTACCTTCGGCGCCAACAACCGCGTTTTGTCGGAATTCAAGAACGTCGACGCCAGCGGCAAGGGCAAAGCGTTTGCCACCGACGGCATCGTTCAGCGGAAGTCTTACATTTCCGTCAAAACCAACGCTGACGGCAGCAAGGAAACCATTGTTGAAAACAGATACGCTTTCAGCAGTTACTACTCCAAGATCGCCAACCGCCCCCTGTACTCAAACGGCGACATGGCGGACAACATTCCGGCCGGAGAGATCATGTTCGGCGAAAAAGACATGAGCAGCTTTGCCCATCAGGTCGGCAAGAAAGGAAACAAAGCTTATACTTTCAGAGAGTTTAACTGACGTTCCTTTCGGTAAATAGTCAAAAAAATGGCAGAAATTTTATTTTCTGCCATTTTTTTTGCACAAAATCGTCATCTTTTGTGCAAATTTCTTGATTAATTCCAAAGTTAGATTATTATTTAGCTAAAATTTAACAATCTGTAACAATGCAAAGGTGGTAATTATGGAAGAAATTATTTTCCCCAACCAGATCAGAATGTACAGAAGACTGCGCGGACGTTCCATGCAGGAACTGGCCGATCATTTGGGCGTCAGTCTGTCGGCCATCTCCAAAATTGAAAAAGGCTATCGCAGAATTGATCAGGAACAGCTGGTAAGAGTGGCGGAGCTTTTGGACTGCCCGATGCAGGACCTGTTCGTCAACGAGCAGAATTCTCAGGAAGACGTCATTCTGTCATGGCGCCGGGAACAGGAAAGAAGAAACAAAATCAACGAAAAGGCCGGCTTGAAAACACTGGGTGCCGGTTTGCGCCAAATCCGCAACGAAAAGAACCTGACACTGATCGAAGTAGCGGAAAGTTCGGACATGACGCTGTCCGTTTATCACCGGATTGAGATGGGACAGCGGGAAGTTTCCGACAAGGAAATGAAAAACATCGCTAAATCGCTCGGATATACGGCCGAAGAACTGAAAGAAGCGATCAAAAATCTGGACGGCAAAGGCATGCTGGACGAAATTATCCAGCGCAACGACGCCAAATACAAGCTGCTGTCCAACCCCCGCGGCGCAATTTCCACTTTTGACACGGCTCCGCGCGACAGTCAGAAAGTGCCGGTATACGGCGTTCCGGGCAAAGACGGCAACGTTATCATTGACAACGAAAAAGAAATCAAATGGGTCGGCCGCCCCGCAGTCTTAAACGGCAAAAAAGACGCATACGGACTGAACCTGTGCACGCGGCGTTTGGGCAGTCTGTTGCCGGCCCGCTCCGTTTTGCTTGTCGATCCGCAGGAAGTGGTCAGTGTCGGCGACATCGCCGTTTATCAGATTGACCCCGAAGAAGTAATGGTTGTCAGCATTCGCGAAGACGATAACGGAAAACTTTACGGCATCCGTTGGAATCCGGACGAAAGGATCAAGCTGGACGACAACGACTTAAGCAAACTGCATAAGGTCGTCGCCATTTACTTATAAAATTTTCCCCGCTTCGGCGGGGTTTCTTTTTGCCTTGCCATCGGAAGAAAGAGTTTCAACGCCATACGGCGGCCATGTCCGCCGGTCTTACGACCGCTTGCCGCTTCCCTGTAAAAAAGAAAAAACAAAACGGAGAAAAAAGAGAAGAAAAAAGCAGAAAAGAAAGACCAGATACAAAAAGCGACGAAGGAAAAGACAAACAAGGAAGGGAAATACCGGCAAAAGGGAAAAGACGGGGAAAAAAGCGAACCGGACGGCGGGAAGGAAAAGACGATAAAAAAACAGAAAGACGATAGCGAAAAATCCGCCGCGGGAAAAAGCCGACAAGTCCCAATGCCGGACAGCGAAAACGACGACAGGCGAACAACAACAGACAGGCAAAAGGGAAAAGACGGGGAAAAAAGCAAACCGGACGGCGGGAAGGAAAAGACGATAAAAAAACAGAAAGACGATAGCGAAAAATCCGCCGCGGGAAAAAGCCGACAAGTCCCAATGCCGGACAGCGAAAACGACGACAGGCGAACAACAACAGACAGGCAAAAGGGAAAAGACGGGGAAAAAAGCAAACCGGACGGCGGGAAAAGCAACTAAGGCGACAACGGACGAAGGCAAGTTTCGTTTTTGTCATTCACCTCACGCCGCTCTCCCGCAAGCAGCGATTTTTTTCGCTCTCCGCGTTTGACTGATTGACATTTATGGATTTGACTTTATGTTGTATTCAGTATATTCTATATATATTCTAAAGGGGGGACGACTGTGGCAGACGACATCAACAGCTCGGCGAGTTTCGGCCAAAGCAAAAACGACAGTGAAGAATTGCCGATCATTGTCGCTCAGCGCTTTTTAAACATTTTTCGCCAGCTGCACATTTTCAGCGACGAAAGGCGCGAAGCTTTCAATAAGATGCTGCTGGAACTGCCGCCGGAAGTCAAATCCATTTTTCAGAGCCTGCCGGGCGGCACCCCGTTGCAGGAATATATGGAAGATCTGGAGCAAAAAAGCAAAGGGCTTGAGCCGGTCGCACACCACAGCCACCAGAAAAACAGCAATATTTTGCAGGAAGCCCTGTCCGAAAACAGAAGCACGGGGGGAACGACCGGCGGCGAGGGAATCATCAACGGCGACAATTTCGCGCGGATTCTGGCCAGCAGTCTGGCCCAGTCAAACGCCGAAATTATCCGCGAACTGCAAAACACCCGCCCGGCGGCAGCCGGCATTGAGGGCGGAAGCGGAACGGGCGGCGGCTTTGACGGCCCGATGAAACTGGTTGCCGACGAATCCTTTACCAACATCATCTCCAAAGCATTGGCCGAAGCAATCGAAAACTCAGAAAAGAAACGGCTGGAAGACAACAAAATGATTGCCCGTTCGTTTACGGAGCTGCAGGAAAACCTGACCAAACTGATCGAACAGAGCAGTCAGCTTAAATTTATTTCCGGCGACGACGGCAAAACGGCGGCGGCTCCCATTCAGATGAAAGGGCTGGTCGACGATCTGGTCAAGGCCCAGTCCGCCTTTTTAAAAGAAACCACGAAAAGCCAGAAAGAAGAGCTTTCTTCCATCATCTCCACCGCCATCAAGGAAAGTCAGAAAGTTTCCACCCAGGCGCTGATTGAATCTTTTAAGAAAATCAGCGAAGAAAAAATTCCGACGCCGATCACTTACGCCGCCTCGTCCCCGAAGGGCCAGCCGGCAATGGAATCGGTCGAACAGGCGCTGAAAGCGCAGGGAAAAGAGTTTTCTTCCATCATCTCCATGGCATTGAAAGAAAGTCAGAAAAATTCCGCGCAGACGATTATCGAAACCCTGGAAACGCTGAAAAAAGATTCGACCGTTTCGGCCGGCGGACAAAACAATCTCAAGGTTGAAGAAATCATGCGGATGCAGGCCAATCTGTTCCGTGACATTGCCCGTGCGCAAAATCAGGAGTTTTCGGCCTTGATATCCTCGGCGCTGAAAGAAAGCCAGCGTCAGTCGACGGAAGCAATCATTGCCGCACTCAGTCAGCTGCAAACGGCACCGGTGCAGACGGTGGCGGTACCGGTACCGATGCCTGCCGTCAACAGAGAAATTCCCGCCGCCTTGCAGCCCGCGGTTCATGAGCGGCCGGCGGCGCCGCAAATGCCCGAACCGACCGTGTCCACCCCGATGATCGACAAGTATCTGGACGGCGTTGACGAAGAGGAAGAGACGGAAGAGAAAGCAAACGCCGCGAGAATTGAGGAAACGCCGAAAAAGAAAAAGAAGAAGAAAAAGAAGAAAAACCGGGAAGCCGAAAACGGCACGACAGGAACCGTCGATGACGAATCGGACGAAATGCCGGCCGGCGAAGAAAAAACGCAACAGGAAACAAAAACGGAAACTCCGGCGGCCGGCGGCGCCGAAAAGGAAAAAGCACCGGCAGAAAGCAAAGTTTCCGCGCCGGCAGCCGGGGAAACTCCCAAAGCGGCAGAAGCAGGCAAACCTGCCGCGGGAGAAACGCCGGCGGGCAAACCGGAAAAAGAAAACCAAAACGCCGCCCGGGAAGCGGCGACAGAAAAAACGACGGAAGAGAAAGCCCAACCGGCAGAAGAAAAGGCAAAACCGGCAGAAAGCGCTCCCAAAGCGGACAAAACGGCAACCTCAAAGCCCGAACCTGCTGCTGCCGCGGAGGAAGGAAAAGAACCGCAGATTTCGCCGATGCTGCGTAAACTGATGACGATTTCGACCGCCTTTGCCGACGTGCAGGACATTAAAGACAGTGATCCGGGCGACGACTGGGGCTGGGGTTTCGGCGGAAGCGACAGCCAAAAGACGGACAATGCGGCCGGCGGAAGCGACGGCTATGGCTTTGAAACCGACGACGACGGCTATTCCGCAGCCGCAACTGCCGACGCCGGCGACGGCGAAGACTGGGAGTGGGAATACGAAGAAGTGCCCGCCGACGCCGAGATGAGCGGAGAAGAAGGCGAAGACTGGGAATGGGAATACGAAGAAGTTCCCGCCGATGCCGAAACGAGCGGAGAAGAAGGCGAAGACTGGGAGTGGGAATACGAAGAGGTGCCCGCCGACGCCGAAACGGCCGGTGAAGAAAACGGGGACTGGGAATGGGAATACGAGAATACCCCGGCAGCCGCGGCTGAAACGGAAGATGAGGTCTATGAAGAAGCGGCGGCGGAAGACAGCAGCCTCAGTCCGGATGAATTTGCTCAGACTTCGGAAATCGTCGTCGACAGCCTGCCGCAATTCGTGCTGCTCGGACTGGAGGACGAAAAATTCCGCGATCCTTATATTGAAAACAGTGACAATATCGGGTAAATTGAAAGGAAAACAATTTGCCTGAAACAAACGACAACCAGAATTACCGCGAAGGGAGTGACGCATAATGGAACCAAACAAAGCCGCCGGAACAGCCGACTTGTGGTACGTTGACAACTACATCCTGCTGAAAGACTATTACGACCGCACGATTTCCCGGATTGCCGCCCGCTGCGTCCGCAAAGGCAACATTGCGATCGAAGACTACCCCTTTTTCGGATACATACTTGACGTTCTGGAAGAAATCAGCGAAACCGGCGAATACATATTGCAGCACCGGGAACTGTACCCGTATGTCGAACGCAAAATCGCCGGCGGGCTGAACGGGCTGAAAAAAACGCTGATTGAATATCAGAACGAACTGAAAAGCAATTCCACTCCCGACATGATCAAGGAAGACGCGCGGGAAGTGGAAAAAATGAAGCAGGCGCTGGGCGACGTCGACAAATCGGCAGACCCGACCGTGGGCGCCGGCATGGGAATGGAACAACTGATGGAAAAGCTGATGCAGGAAAACAACATCAAGCCCAACTTCCCGGCCGAAGACGATAAAAAATAATTTTAACAGTCAACCTTATTAAAACGGAAAGTAACCGACTAATGTTTAAAATCTGTCATAATTTCAAAAAAATTACCGTTTGTCTTCTGTGGGCGGGCATGCTGGCCGGCTGCAAAACGCCGGCGCCGGAACCGGAGCCGGTCGAAGCGGATCCGCTTTCCGCCGCCTCCCTCATCAACCTGCAGGATCCCAACATGATCCGCACGCCGAAAGGCGCCAGTTCGCTTGATCTGGAAACGCCGCTGCGTTGCAACGTCAACTGGAAAACGCAGGAAATGATCACCGCTCTGCCTTACAACATGAAAGCCTTCAACCTCACCCGCAACGGCATCAACAATCCGCTGCCGCGCTTTGAGGTAACCGGTTTTTCCTTCAAAACCATGCCGGCGGAAAAAGCGCTCCTGAAACTGCTTAAAGAAGCGGATATCCGGCTGGTGGCCAAAGATGCGCCTTACACCAGCATTTCGGCGGAAAATTTGCGCGGCGAACTGTCGGAAGTGGTCAAAATGATTACCGACGCGGCTGAAATTTACTATAACTACAACGCCGAAACCAAAACACTGACCATCAGCCGCAAAAACAACTTTACGCTCTATGTGCCGAAATCGCGGCCGATCATTCTGGCACTACTCGACGTTCTGCGCGGGTCGGGCATCACCAACATCACGACCGACTGGTCCGATTACTCAATCACCTTCGACGCCGATTTTGAACTGAGAACCAAAATTCAGGATCTTCTCGACTATTTTGAGGAAAATCCGGTGTTGATCGCATATGACGTCAGCGTATTTACCATTTATCCGTATAATGCGCAAAACGACATCGAGTGGCAAAAACTGCTGAACATCTTTGATTTCGGCACCATCAAAACCGCCAAAACCGGCGTTATCGGACGGGTACTGACCACTTCGGACGATCTGAATTTCAAAACCCTGCAGCGGTTCCTTTCCGGCCAGGCCAGAGTGGTTAAGGCCGCAGAGGGAAAATTCGTGGTTCCCAACCTGTGGCTGGCTCGTTTCGACATCGGCAAATGCGCCGCCCGGAAGTCGCCGGAGGCTCAGGTTTCGCTCTTGGCAAAATCCTCCCTGATGCCGCAAAACCGGATTTTTTCGGACATTACACTGGAAGGCACCGAAGGACAGATCACCCAGTTCAACATTCGCAGCAAACTGGGAGAAAATTTCCTGATCATCGGCATCCCCAACGAAATTTTCGGCATCAGCAGCCCGAAATCGGAAACGATCGTGTTTATGGTACCGAGAATCATCCGTACCTTAAAAAAACAGGTACCGACGGCAAATTAATAATTATCGCAATTAAAGGAGATTAGGGAAAATGGACAACATCAACAAAGCTCCCGGCGGAACCCCCGTCCGGCATAAGCTGAAAAAGGTAAAAAGACCGATCAAACGCCCCGTCAGCACGCCGGAAACGCTTTCCGTCCCGCCTAAAACCACGGAATTTGCCGCTCCGCGTCCGGATCAAAGCATTGCTCCGGCCATGACTTCCTCCGCCGCGGCGGAGGAACATCAGGTGCCCGCGCCGGAAAAAATGGACGCTTTCAGCCTGGACGCCTTTCTTGACGGCGACAATCTGCCGGCTATTCAACAAGATACGAGATTACAGCAGAACAATTTTGAACGCGGCTTTATCCGCGACGAGGACATCAATCCGACGCCGCCCAGCTGGAAAGACAGAATGGTCGTCGGCGATTTGTACACCGGCTTTGCCGTTTTCGTCACCGCCGCCGTTTTCCTTTTGTTCGGTATCATGTTTGCCAAAATATTCTTAAGCGGTCCGACCACCGTTCAAAACGGTTTGCAAGGCGTTGTCGTCAACTCGGAGGTACCGCGGGGACGAGCCCGCTGCGGCGTGGCCGAAAAAACACAGGGCTGTGTTTTGTATATTATGAATCCGCAGCGTCAGGACTTAAACGGCCGCGATTTTTACGATTTGGCCGCCCAGTTGACCGGGCGCCAGCGGTTTATGATCGAAACCGGAAACATGCGCTATTCCAGTATTAAAATCAAACCGGGCGAAATTGCGCAACTTAACATTCCGCCTTTGCAATAAGTCGTTTTCCTTCATCCCTCCCCTTGACGGGAGGGATTTTTTTATACCGCCCCGCGGCAGGCATGTGGCGGCGAAATTGCGCAGCTTAATATTCCGGCCGTTTTCTTTCATCCTCCCCTTGACGGGAGGGATTTTTTTATACCGCCCCGCGACAGGCGTGTGGCGGCGAAATTGCGCAGCTTAATATTCCGGCCGTTTTCTTTCATCCTCCCCTTGACGGGAGGGATTTTTTTATACCGCCCCGCGGCAGGCGCGTGGTGGCGAAATTGCACAGCTTAATATTCCGGCCGTTTTCTTTCATCCTCCCCTTGACGGGAGAGATTTTTTTATACCGCACCCCACGGCAGGCATGTGGCGGCGAAATTGCGCAACTTAACATTCCGCCTTTGCAATAAGTCGTTTTCTTTCATCCTCCCCTTGACGGGAGGGATTTTTTTATACCGCCCCACGGCAGGCATGTGGTTAAAGAGAGCTTACAGCTTTTTTCGTTTCCTCTTTTCCTTCCTCCGTCTTTTCTTGCTCTCCCTGCTTTTTTCCGTTCTTCTTTTTTTCGCTCTTTTCATCTTTCCCGTTTTGCTCTTTCCCCCTTTTTCCTCTTTTTCGTTTCTTTCCCTGTTCTTCCTTTTTCCCTCTTTTCTGCTTTCCTTTTCCTTCTTTCCGTTCTTTTTTTCCGCCCTTTCCACCTTTCCCGCTTTGCTCTTTGCGTATATAAGACTCTTTTGCCGTTGTAGCAAAAACGGTCGGAAAATGCCTGACAAAGGACAAAGGCATTTTTTATGAATATGTGTACCGTTTGCACATATAATGCGGACCCCGAAAATACTTTGTTTCTTCGTACCGAAATATTGAAGACCGCTCTTTTACGGAGAAAAACGCTTGAAAACGGAGAAATGCCCGGAAAATCAGCCGGCGGAAAGGTTTAGGTATTACGGAGGCCGGAGAGTGTTTTATCATATTCATATGTTACCGGGGATGCCGCCCGAATATTCCGTCAATTCAATTGCAGGCTGTTTCAAAGGCAAGAGCAGTTTGTCGATATATAAGTGTTGGGGAAATGCAAGGTTTCGGGATTGCAACCGGGAATTTTGGCACCAAGGACACTACGCTGATCTCTAAGAACACTCAAAGGATAGTCAAGAGCATTCGTAAAAAGACGCCGGGCAAAGTCTGCTCACACCGGACTTTGCCCCGTTTACGGGAGCCGGGCAGCCATCGTTCTGTCAGGGTGTCATGCCCTTAAGGTGTTTGCCGGCACCGTGAGGGTTACACCCGCTTATGAAGAACCCCGCGCTTTATGTGAGGCCCTTTTTATTGCGCCAGCAGCTTTTTTTCGTCTCTCCTTTTACGGAAGATTTTTACACACCTGGAACAATCCGTCGGAAGCAGCGATAACTGTCCTCTTCTTTGGGCTGTGCCTTCGATGGTTTTGCAAAGAAAAACAAAGACATATTTCAGCAGCTGCCGGAACGCCACGCCGCAAACGCCTTTTTTGGGCGGTTACGGTTTCTTTCTTTGTACCTGCAACGGCATAAACTTATCCGGCGGACAATAAACGGCTTCTTCTTTGCCGGAAATGATTTTGACCGAAGAACGTCCGGTCTTGACGTTTATGCCTTCAAAAAACAGGCTGACCGGAACCTGCAGCACCTGGCTGATCATCCACAGACGGCTGCCGGACACGCGATTATTGCCGTTTTCGTATTTTTGTACCTGCTGAAAGGTTGTTCCTACCGAGCCGGCCAGTTCGACCTGGCTTACATGCCGAAGCTTGCGGAAATAGCGTATCCGGCCGCCGATAAAAACGTCTATCGGATTAGGCTGGTTGTTTGGCGTGCGGGCACGATAGTTTTTAACAGGGTTAGTCATAGTCTGTTCCTCAAATTTTTTACCAAAAATCTGACCACCTTTCCGTTTTTCGTTCGCAAATAAAACAAAAACCACCAGAAGGTGGTCGGAGAGGTAGAAAAATCATGCATAATTATGATCCCTTAAGCCTTTAAAACCTGAGGGTTTCTGGACATTGCTTAAAGCTCCCCGGCCTTGGCTTGGCAGGGGATATACAAACTGTACGGACAATGCGGCCGACAGTTTCACGGTATGATATCCGCTAATACCGGTTATGCGAGAGCTTTCTACGACTCCGCATCCTCTCGGATGCTGAGCAGCAACATTGCTGCCTGTTTTTCAAGTTAAACAATAATTTTGCCAAAAGCAACAACTATTTGAAGAACGGCAAAAATCCCGACATGCAGGGATACATGTACCCGGCATTTCTTCTCTCACCCCTGCGGCCAAGGATATACACCGCTTTCTTTAAATTAAAGTAAAAACGGAACTTGATAAATATAACAACTTTTATTTTAAAAACGGCAACATCTAACCTTCAATTTTAAAATAAGCTTTTCGGCACGTTTTCCTCCTGCCCGCAGAAAAAACCGGTTTTGCGCACAAAACAAGCAGACTGCTATAAAAGTTTTTAAGCGCATGCCTTACCCGGCAGGAAAAACCGTTTTGTCTTTTGACCGAAAAGCAGCTAAAATGAGAAAAAAACGAAAAATTGCACCATCGTTTGCCGGCCGTCGAACATAATTATGCCAGCGCCGATCCATTCGCATCATGCGCGGCAAAAGGTTCCCGCATAAAACGCGCGGTTTTTCGTATGCGGATATAATCCTCACGGTGCCGACAATGTCTTAAGGATATAAGAGGGACTGATAAGGCGATTATTACCAGCTTGCCGTAAACGGATCAAAATCCATAGTCAACTGACTTTTCTCCGCGTTTTCTTTAAGTTGATTTCGGATATACTCGGCTATCTTTTGGGTATTCTTTCCACCGGTATCGACACAGTGCCCTTTACACCAAAACTCTCGGTTTCTATATCGAAATTTCGCATTTCCCCATCTTTCGTATATCATAAGACTGCTTTTACCTTTGAGATATCCCATTATTGAGCTTACGGAATATTCAGGTGGTATCTCCAGTAACATATGAATATGGTCCGGACAAACTTCGGTTTCAACAATTCCTGCTCCTTTTCGTCGGCATGTTCCCTAAGTATAGCTCCTATTTCCAGACGACGTCTGCCCTAAAACGCCTTTCTGCGATATTTCGGGACGATGGTATTTTCGGGTTCCATATTGTGTGTTCATTAAGACCGCTGCCGGCCCGTATTTCTTACAATAGCAAAGGAATTTTATACGCAAAGAGCAAAGCGGAAAAGATGGAAAGGACGGGAAAAAGAAGGACAGAAAGAAGGAAAAGAGAAACGAAAAAAAGAGGGAGAGCAAAGTGGGAAAGAGGAAAAGAGCGGAAAAAAGAAGGGCAGAAAGAAAGGAAAGAGAAAGAGCAAAGCGGGAAAGGTGGGAAAAGCGGGAAAAAGAAGGGCAGAAAGAAAGGAAAGAGAAAGAGAAACGAAAAAAGAGGGAAAGCAAAGCAGGAAAGGCGGAAAGAGCAGGAAAAAGAAGGACAGAAAGAAAGGAAAGAGAAAGAGAAACGAAAAAAGAGGGAAAGCAAAGCAGGAAAGGCGGAAAGAGC
>OGQU01001540.1_pt1 | contig 18289 bp, 22 predicted proteins | sample 1553341 | NCBI WGS metagenome assembly OGQU01 (sample SAMEA2579920, study PRJEB22360) | human gut metagenome | biome: human gut; feature: human-associated habitat; material: faeces | place: Denmark | collected 2008/2010 | reverse complement strand
GCATCGCCCCGAAAGACATCACCCATATACGGCAGCAGGGAGAGCCGAGAGAGAAATGTCTGGTGTTCGAGGGTTTCATGGACTACCTCTCTTTCCTTACGCTCCGCATGAGGAACTGTCCGACCATGCCCGACCTTGACAGGCAGGATTATGTCATTCTTAACTCTACCGCCAATGTGTCGAAAGCCCTTGACGTGATGTCCCCGTATGAACGCATCCACTGTATGCTTGACAATGACAAGGCTGGATATGAAGCGACACGGGATATCGAGTTGGAATACTCCTACCGTGTACGTGACTTCTCACACAATTACAGGGGATATTCGGACTTGAACGATTACCTGTGCGGCAGGAAGCAGGAACGGAAAAACGCAGCCAGCCAAGTGCAGGAAACGAAGCAGGAAACTGGACAACGTGCCGACCCAAGACAAAAGAGAGGCAGGGGCATTTAATCCGGCAGGACTACCAACGGCTGGCGGTTTATTTGGAGAGCAAGGTTATGTTTCGGTATACCGAAACCATCTTGCTTTGCTCACCGCAAAGGAAATCGCTCCCGTTGGTCGCAATTTCTAATATACCACCTAAAAGTAAAAAGACATGAAGAAGATACAGGACAAGCCGGGCGGTCGTCCGGCAAAAAAACGGACGGACAAGCAGAAAAAAGTAGTCAGTACGAAACTGACCGAGTTGCAGTATTACGCCATCAGAAAGCGAGCCGGGGAAGCCGGGTTACGTATCAGTGAGTATGTCCGGCAGGCGGTTGTTTCGGCAGAGGTCATCCCCCGGCTGAACAGGCAGGATGCGGACACCATCCGCAAGCTGGCAGGGGAAGCCAACAACATCAATCAGTTGGCGCACCGGGCGAATGCCGGAGGTTTCGCACTGGTTGCGGTGGAACTTTTGAAGCTCAAAGATAGGATTGTTGAAATCATAAACCATTTGTCGGATGATTGGAAAAATAAAAAAGGGAAGCGGTTTTAAGGGCTGTGTGAACTATGTGCTTGGCAAGGAGCAGGCGGTTTTGCTTCATGCGGACGGGGTTCTGACGGAAAGCCGGAGCGATATAATCCGCAGCTTCTGTATGCAGACCGGGATGAATCCCGACTTGAAAAAGCCGGTAGGACATATTGCGTTAAGCTATTCGGCAGTGGATGCACCTAAATTGACGGACGGGAAGATGATACAGCTTGCGCAGGAGTATATGCGTGAAATGAAAATCACCGATACGCAGTATATCATCGTGCGCCACCAAGACCGGGAACATCCACATGTGCATATCGTGTTCAACCGCATAGACAACAACGGCAAGAGCATTTCGGACAGGAACGACATGTACCGTAACGAACAGGTATGCAAGAAGCTGAAAGCCAAACACGGGCTTTATTTCGCCAAGGGGAAAGAGCAGGTGAAGCAGCACCGATTGAAAGAGCCGGACAAGTCGAAATACGAGATTTACACGGCTGTAAAGAATGAAATCGGCAAATCCCGTAACTGGCAGCAGTTACAGCAGCGGTTAGCGGAAATGGGTATTGCTATCCAGTTCAAGTATAAGGGACAGACAAGCGAGATACAGGGCATATCCATTTCCAAAGGCGAATACACGTTCAAGGGTTCGGAGATAGACCGCAGTTTCAGTTTTTCCAAACTGGATAAATGTTTTGGGGATGCAGGAATGAATGTTGCCGAAAGCCAACGGCAAACAACTTTCGCACCCGTTCGGGAGCAGGCACCTGCACCGAGCAAGGCTGACAGCCCGTTGATAACAGGTTCACTCGGTCTGTTTTCCGCTTCTTCTCCCCCAGTGGATGAAGAACCTAATTTTAATTTGAGAAAGAAGAAGAAAAAGAAAAAACAACTTAAATTGTAAAGACATGGAAGACAATTTGATTTTAGAGGGGCTTCTCTCTATGGTTACGGAACTGAAAGAGAAGCTGGAAGCACAGGTAACGCCAGCCAGCCGGGAGGAAACTCTCGAACGGCTGGGAACAATCGAACAAGCGTTGTCGGAACTGCACAGTAATTCGGCTGTTCCCGAAGAAAAGTTGCAGGTTATTCAAAGCCAACTTGACGACATAAGGAGCAGGATGCAAGGTCAGCAGAAGAACATAGAGGACACCAAGAAAATAACATTGGAAACCTACCGTTGTTTCAAGGTGATGATTGATACTTTGGGCTCTTGCAGGACGGATAAAGAGGAAGCTACGCCCTTACCGTTCTATCAACGGATTTACAACAAGGTCGCTTCTTGGATTCGTCCGGAATTGTTTGTTTTTTCGGCAGTGCTGGTTGTCTGTTCCGTTTCCATATTCTTGAATGTCCGTTTGGCTGAACGTATGCAGCAGTTGCAGGACAACGATATGAAATACCGCTATTTGCTGATGCAAGGACAGGCAGACGGGGAAGTCTTTGATATACTGGAAACCAAATTCAATTGGCAGAGGGATAACGGTTTTATCCAAAGTCTAACCGATTCTGTGATAGATTTTGAGTATCGCAGCAGGAAGCAGGCGGAAGCGTTGGAGCGTGCAAGGCTACTCAATGAACAAGCCGAACTGTTGAGAAAGGAAGCCGATAAACTAGGTAAGCCATAAGTGGAGTAAAGCCGGAGTGATGAATCATGTTTATCGCCCGGCTTTTCAAATTCATTTATTTTTCTTCGGACAGCATGTCGTTAGGTATTCAGAAGAATAATTTATAACAAAGTATGCCCAATAAAAATAATCCTAAAAGGCATATTGCAAAAATTATATATGCCTTGAATAGATAAATTTGGTCTGACTGTTCTTTTGCTATGGTATTTTTACGGATTTCCTCTATCGTTTCAATGGAAATGTTGGATAAATTAATATTTTTTCCCTTGTTTACGAGGTATTTATGATGTTCTTTCATCCTTTCTTTATTCAATTTGCGAAGCTCACGGTTCTCTTTGTCCCGTTGTAGCATATCATTTATACAGCCTAATGTTCCCATTTTTTAGTTTAAATTTAATTTCTGTTTTGATAATTCAATTATAATCACGATGTTCATTCAAGGATTTACCGATTATCATTTTTAAATAAAACAGGTACAGTCCAAACGGAGTTGTGATATTCACCTTTCCCGTAATAATTGATGGTAGGAGTCCACCGTGGCATACCTTTTATGATTTGCAATACTTGCTTATCCCATTCAGGTATGCCACAACTTCGTAAGGTTTCTACCATTATTATTTCTCCGTAAGAATCAATTCGTATCGTATAAATCCCTTTGGCTTCTTTTTTGCCGTTCAATAGCTTGGGGTCGTATGTTAGGCGTTCATTGATGTAGTTGGTAACTGCATACGGATTTGCTTTTTCAAAATAAGACACAGTTTCCCATTCCACAAAACTTTGTTTCAATTCTTCCTCTGCAATGCTGTCCGATTTTACTCTATCTCTATAATGTTGTGGTAAGAATGGTACATATACTGTATGGAAGCATTCTATTCGTTTACCGTTCTTATCCCTGCAAGGCAGACAGTGTGGAAGTTCTTTTGTTAATCTAATTATTTCTTTGTCAAACTCTTTATGGATAGTAGTCAGAATATTGATTTCACGAGGTAAACCCAGTGTGTCGATGGAAAACATCACAACAGAATGACCTGCCACATTCTTTTTCAGTAACTCTTTGGGGTATTTCATTTGAGAAACGAAATACTTTTCCAAGTCATAATCCCATACAGCCCATCGGGGATATTCTTTGATAGCCTGAGTTTTATTGATAGGAGCAGTACCCTTGTTCCAAATATCTTCTTTGCGCCAAATACTATCCAATCGTTTTTCGTTCTCTCGTAGCCCTTGAATACTGTTATCTGTTGTACATCTAACAGGCGCAACTCCGATTGTCAAACTTTCCGGTAGATAAAGGAATGTCAGAGTACTATCTGTAAGTTCTTGAATGATACAATTTTTCCCCGATTCAAAAACTTTGATAGTATCTCCATGCAAAGAATAGGAATAAAATGTTTTGGTTTGTTTTTCATCATATAGAAACGTAGTTCTCCATCCGGCACTACGAAATTCCATTTCCATTGCATATTGTTTGTCTTTAGGAAGTTGCACTTTCCATATTTTGTTCTCTAATAAAGCAGACATATCTGCACAATTCTTGTCTTGTGCTAAAAGTGGGCTGACAAGATTGAAAGAAAATATAAATAATATGGGTAGAAAATGTTTCATAACCAGTCATATAAACAACACTCAAATATAGGGAAAGTTAATAATAGAACAGCTTGTTAAGCTATTTTTTCTTATTAAGTTTGAACAAATTAACTTTTAATATTCAAGAAAAGGCTTTCCTATACATTGCAAGTTTAGTTTATCCCTTTGTCTATATATCCAAAACGAACTAAACCTACTTTTATAGACAGCAAAATATATATACAGGCGAAAAGAAAAACAGTATTCTTCTTTTCGCCTGTATCATGTCTATTTTTCACTGAAAAACGAGGGAAAACAGATATAAAAACATCTCCTACCACATTTACCCATTAACAACAAATATCCTTTTCTGTTTTCTTATAACCACTCTATTTGTATGCAAATTGCATGTTTGTAAAATGTTAATATTGATATATTCTACGCTATAAATACATGATATTCAGTATTAAATAGATAGAAAATTATACACATTAATTATAGCCAACCGCAACAAGTTCATACTTGGGCCGAGCGGTAGCGGGAAGTCTTTCTTCACCAACCACATGGTGCGCCAGTATTACGAGCAAGGTGCGCACGTGCTGCTGGTCGATACAGGTAACAGTTACTTGGGGCTGTCCCAGCTTATCCACAACCGCACGCACGGCGAGGACGGGATTTATTTCACCTACACCAACGAGAACCCAATAGCGTTCAACCCGTTCTATGTCGAGGACGGGGTATTTGACATCGAAAAGAAAGAGAGTATAAAAACCCTTATACTCACCCTGTGGAAGCGGGACGATGAAGCCCCCAAGCGGTCGGAAGAAGTGGCGTTGTCTAATGCCGTGAGTGCCTATATCGAACGTATCACGGGCGACAGGTCGGTAACGCCCTGCTTCAACACGTTCTACGAGTTTGTCCGGGATGATTACCGCCGACAGCTTGAACAGAAGAACGTCAGGGAAAAGGATTTTGACATCGATAACTTCCTGAACGTGCTTGAACCCTATTACAAGGGTGGTGAGTACGACTACCTGCTGAACTCCGACAAGGAGCTGGATTTGCTGCATAAACGCTTCATAGTCTTTGAATTGGACAACATCAAAGACCACAAGATTTTATTCCCGATAACGACTATCATTATTATGGAAGCCTTTATAAACAAAATGCGCAAGTTAAAGGGGATAAGGAAGTTAATACTAATCGAGGAAGCGTGGAAAGCGATTGCATCGGCGAACATGGCAGATTACATAAAATATCTATACAAAACCGTCAGGAAGTATTTCGGGGAAGCGATTGTGGTAACGCAGGAAGTGGAAGATATTATTTCCTCGCCCATAGTGAAAGAGAGTATCATCAATAACTCGGACTGCAAAATCCTGTTAGACCAGCGAAAATATCTCAACAAGTTCGACAGCATACAAAACCTGCTCGGACTGACCGACAAGGAGCGTTCGCAGATATTGTCTATCAACATGGCGAACCACCCCGGACGGAAGTACAAGGAAGTTTTCTTCTCGCTGGGCGGCACGCAGTCGGCGGTGTACGCCACAGAAGTTTCGTTGGAAGAATATTTCACGTTCACGACAGAGGAAAGCGAAAAAATGGAACTGTTTGCCCTTGCCGAGAAGCTGGGCGGCAACCTTGAACTGGCTATCAAGCGGCTTGCGGAAAGCAAACGCAATCCCCAATCATCAACAACTTAAAATAAGGAAACATGAAACAGATAAATAGACTGTTTCCCATGCTGCTATGCGCCTGCCTGTCATTGGCTGGCTGCACTGGCAGTGGGGAAAAACAACTGGAAAAGATGCGTGGTGAATGGGTACACGTCAAGGGACACCCAGCTTTCACGCTCTCGGAAGCGGGCGGCAAATACACCGTCACCCGGAAAGCGAATATCAGGGGCAAGATACTGGAAACCGCCTATCAAGTGTCGGAACAGGACGGAAAACTGTTTATCGAAACTGGCTTTGCCATACTGCTGACGTATGATAAAGGGCGTGACCGGATAACCCTTTCACCCGGTGGCGAATACAAGCGATTTACAAACCCTAAAAACAAAACAAGATGAAGAAAACAATTCTCCTTTTGGCGGTATGCCTTTGCTTCATCGGCAAGGCATCCGCACAGTGGGTGGTGTCAGACCCCGGCAACTTGGCACAGGGTATCATCAACACCACCAAGCAGATAGTGCAGACTTCCACCACAGCCAAGAACACGCTGGACGGCTTCATGGAAGCGCAGAAGATTTTCCAGCAGGGTAAAAAATATTACGATGCGCTCAAAGCGGTGCATGACGTGGTTAAGGGCGGTGTCAAGGTGAAGAAGTCCATTGAACTGGTGGCGGAAATCTCCGAAATCTACGTGCGCAACTTCCAAAGTATGCTGGCAGACCCGAATTTCACGCCTGACGAACTGTCGGCAATATCGTTCGGCTATGCCAAACTGATGTCGGAAAGCTCGGACGTGTTGCAGGACTTGAAAAATGTAGTGAACATCACGGGTATGTCGCTGACGGATGCCGAACGGCTGGCAATCATCGACAACGCTTATCGAAGCCTGCTCAACTACCGCAACCTCGTGAACTACTACACCCGCAAGAACATATCCGTGTCCTACCTGCGGGCAAAGAAGAAGAACGACACCGACCGGGTGCTGGCTCTCTACGGCTCGGCGGATGAACGCTACTGGTAACATGATGCAACCACTTAAATAATATGCCTATGTTATTAGCAGCAGTGGATTTTGACAACCTGCACCAAGTGTTGCGGGTGCTGTACGATGAAATGATGCCCTTGTGCAGCAACATGGCGGGGGTAGCGAAAGGGATAGCCGGGCTGGGAGCTTTGTTCTATGTAGCCGCCAAAGTGTGGCAGTCACTCGCACGTGCCGAAGCCATAGACGTGTACCCGCTCCTGCGCCCCTTTGCGCTGGGGCTGTGCATCATGTTCTTTCCCACGTTCGTGCTGGGCACTATCAACACGGTATTGTCGCCAGTGGTAAAAGGATGCAACCAGCTTATGGAAACGCAGACTTTCGACATGAACGAATACCGGGCGCAGAAAGACCGACTGGAATATGAAGCCCTGATGCGAAGCCCCGAAACGGCTTACCTTGCATCGGACGAGGAATTTGACCGACAACTGGAGGAATTGGGCTGGTCGCCCTCCGATATGGTGACTATGACGGGGATGTATATGGATAGGGCGGCTTACAATATCAAGAAGTCTGTCCGGAACTGGTTTAGGGAGTTGTTGGAAATGCTCTTTCAGGCGGCGGGGCTGATTATAGACACGCTGCGCACGTTCTTCCTTATTGTGCTTTCGATACTGGGTCCGCTGGCGTTTGCGATTTCCGTCTATGACGGTTTCCAAAGCACGCTGACCCAGTGGATTTCACGCTATATCTCCATTTACCTGTGGTTGCCCGTGTCCGACCTGTTCAGCAGCGTGCTGGCACGCATACAAACGCTGATGCTCCAAAAGGACATTCAGGAACTTTCAGACCCGAATTTCATTCCTGACGGGAGCAGCACCGTGTATGTAATCTTTATGATTATCGGCATCGTGGGCTACTTCACCATTCCTACGGTGGCAAGCTGGATTGTGTCGGCTGGCGGCACGTCTGCCTATAACCGCAACGTGGCACGGGCTGGGTCAATCGCCGGGGCTGCGGTCGGTGCGGCAAGCGGGAAAGTAACCGGAAAACTACTTAAATAACCAACATCAAAATTTAGTATATGGAATTTAAATCATTAACGAACATCGAAACGAGTTTCCGGCAAATCCGGCTCATTGCACTGGTATTCATCTGCCTGTGCGCACTGGTGACGGGCTTTGCCGTGTGGAACTCGTACAGCTTCGCCGAAAAGCAGCGGCAGAAGATATACGTCCTCGACAACGGCAAAAGCCTGATGCTGGCTCTCTCGCAGGACATGGCGCAGAACAGACCCGTGGAAGCCAAATCGCACGTGCGGCGTTTCCACGAGCTTTTCTTCACGCTCTCGCCCGACAAGGGGGCTATCGAAAGCAACATCAAACGCTCGCTGTTCCTCGCCGACAAGACCGCTTTCAACTATTACAAGGACTTGGCGGAAAAGGGCTACTACAACCGGGTGATTTCCGGAAACGTCACGCAGACGGTGGAGATTGACAGCGTTAAATGCGACTTCGACCAGTACCCCTACAAGGTGAACACGTATGCCCGCCAGTTGATTGTCCGGGAAAGCAGCCTGACGGTGCGCAGCCTTGTGACTTCGTGCCGCCTGCTCAACGCCACACGGAGCGACAACAACCCGCACGGCTTCATTATCGAAGCGTTTACCATTACCGAAAACAAGGATTTGCAAACTATTAAGAGATAGCCTTATGGAGAGAAAACGAAACTATATCGAAAAGGTACAGGACTGGGCGGATGACCGCCTGCGCCAAATGTGCGGACGGATTACACCGGGCAAAAGGCTGGCGGTTATCCTCGTGATGTTCTTCTTCTTTGGCGGCTTGTCTATCTACATCACCGTTTCATCAATCTACAATATAGGGAAACGGGACGGGCAACGCTTGCAAATAGAACACATCAAACAACTGCCATTGCAGGGCAATGACACAATCAACAGTATCAACCCGTTAAACAGACCGCAATATGGAAGAAGTACAGAAAAATGAGAACGGCACGACCGTACCGCAATCGGGCAAGCAGCCTGAAAAGGGAAAGAAGCCCCAAAAGGAACTGACACCCCAACAGGTACAGCAGCGCAGGAAAATGATAGTCTTCCCGCTGATGTTCCTTGCCTTTGCCGGGTGCATGTACCTGATATTCGCCCCCTCCGGCAAAGAGGACGTGAACGTAGAAAGTGTGGGCGGCTTCAACGCCGACATACCTCTGCCCGCAGAGGACGGGATTATAGCCGACAAGCAAAAGGCTTACGAACAGGCGATGCTGAACCGCAAACAGCAGGACAAGATACAATCCTTGCAGGACTTCGGTTTCACGGGGGACGATGAAACGGAAGAACCGCAAGCGGAAATCGACCTGATGCCGGAAGAAGATGTGCAGCCACAAAGGGGCGGCGGTGCTTCTTATTCGGCAAACGCTTACCGGGACATCAACCGCCAGTTAAGCACGTTCTACGAAACGCCCCCTGTGGACGAGGAAAAAGAGGACTTGAAGCGGCAGGTGGCGGAACTGACCGACAGATTACAACAACAGCAGAACGCCACGCCTACGGCTGACGACCAAATGGCACTTTTGGAAAAGTCCTACGAGCTGGCGGCAAAGTACATGAACGGGCAGGACGGACAAAGGGGGCAGATTGCCCAAATACCGACAGCCGGGCAGAACGGCGGCGGTATCGGCACTCCGGCTATCCCGGTGCAGGCAATCCGGGAAACGACCGTATCAGGATTGCAGCAGTCAATGAGCGATGCCGAATTCATCCGGGCTTACAGCCAGCCACGAAACTACGGCTTCAACACGGCGGTAGGCACGGGCTACGCTATGGGCAGGAACACGGTAGCCGCCTGCATCCACCAAGACCAAACCCTGACGGACGGGCAGGCGGTGAAACTCCGGCTGCTCGAACCCATGCAAGCCGGGGACATAATTGTGCCGAAAAATACCCTTGTGGCGGGGACGGCAAAGGTGCAGGGTGAAAGGCTCGACATACTGGTGTCCTCGATTGAGTACGCTGGCAACATCATCCCGGTGGAACTCGCCGTGTTCGACACGGACGGGCAAAAGGGATTATCTGTGTCGTCCTCTATGGAGCAGGAAGCGTTCAACGAAGCTATGGCGAATATCGGAAGTGGGCTGGGTACAAGCATTTCATTTGCACGGAGTGCCGGGCAGCAGGTGGCTATGGACGTGACAAGGGGATTGCTGCAAGGAACGTCCGGCTACCTCGCCAAGAAGTTCCGAACCGTGAAAGTAAAGCTGAAAGCCGGATACAAGGTGATGCTTTACGCAAAACAACAATAACCATTTTATCAACCACTAAAATTTCAATTAACGATGAAACAGATTTTTGTATTGTTCGCCCTCTTGCTGGGCGTGTGTGCGGCAAACGCACAAACCACTGACACCGTGAAGTATGCGGCTGGCAACGACTTGTACCGGGGGATTACCCGGAAACTCCCGTACCGCCAAATGGTAACGCCCTACGGCGTGGAAGTGACCTTTGCCAAGACGGTACACATCATCTTCCCCGCCGCCGTCCGCTACGTGGATTTGGGAAGCAACCACATCATAGCGGGCAAGGCGGACGGTGCGGAGAACGTAATCCGGGTAAAAGCCACGACAGAGGGCTTTCCGGGCGAAACGAACTTCTCCGTTATCTGCGAGGACGGCAGTTTCTTTTCGTTCAACGCCAAGTACGCCCGTGAACCGGAAATGCTCAATATCGAAATGAAAGACTTCTTGGAGAATGAAGATACGTCCGATTTCTCGCATACCCGCATGAACATCTATTTCCGGGAATTAGGTAATGAAAGCCCGCTGCTGGTGAAACTGATAATGCAAAGTATCTACAAGAACAATGACCGGAAAGTGCGCCACTTGGGTAGCAAGCGTTTCGGCATACAGTTCTTAATCAAGGGGATTTACACCTATAACGGGATGCTCTATGTACACACGCAGACAAAGAACAGTTCCAACGTGCCTTTCGATACCGACTTCATCAAGTTTAAGATAGTCGATAAGAAAGTACCCAAGCGCACGGCTATTCAGGAAACGGTGCTGGATGCGGTACGCAGCTACAACGAGGTGATAGAGATTGCAGGAAAAACGACCGTGCGCACGGTGTACGCCCTGCCGAAGTTCACCATTCCTGACGACAAGCTGCTGTTGGTGGAACTCTACGAGAAGAACGGCGGGCGGCATCAGGTCATCCGGGTGGAAAATTCCGACATCGTGAACGCAGAAGTGATTAACGAACTCAAAATCAAATAGGGAATGAAGAAACACATTTTTATAATGATGCTCTTTGCGCTGTGCCTGACCTCGTTTCAGGCACACGCACAAAGATACCTGCCGGGCATGAAAGGCTTGCAGGTCACGGCGGGCATGGCGGACGGGGTGCATTGGAACGACAACACGGATTTTGCCTACCATATCGGGGCGGCGTACAGTGTTTACACCAAGAACGCCAACCGCTGGGTGATTGGCGGGGAGTACCTGCACAAAAAGTATGACTACAAAGATATGAGAATATCAGTCGAACAGTTCACCGCAGAGGGCGGCTATTACCTGAAATTCCTATCGGACAGGCGAAAGACCTTTTTCCTCTCGCTGGGACTATCGGCACTCGCCGGGTATGAAACAAGCAACCGAAGCGAAAAGCTGTTGCCGGACGGCTCTACTTTGCTGGATAAGGACTGCTTCATTTACGGCGGTGCGCTCACGCTGGAACTGGAAGCCTACCTAACCGACCGGATAGCCTTGCTTGTCAGCGCAAGGGAACGGGCGTTGTTCGGCTCGGACATCGGCAAGTTTCACACGCAGGTAGGCATCGGACTGAAATTCATTATCAACTAACCACTATATATAATAATGTGTATGAAAAACGTAATGTATAAAATCATCATGGGCTGCTACATCGTGGCCGCCCTCGTGCTTGTCACCGCCTGTAATGACAACTTGGATATTCAGCAGGCATACCCGTTCAGCATCGAAACACTGCCCGTACCCAAAAGACTGAAAGTCGGGGAAACCGCCGAAATACGCTGCCAACTGGTGCGTGGCGGCTATTACCAGCCGACTACCTATCAGATAAGGTTTTTCCAGCCGGACGGCAAAGGGAAATTAGAAATGGATAACGGCACGGTGTTCCTGCCCAATGACCTTTACCCGCTGGAGCAAGAAACGTTCCGGCTCTACTACACATCGGCATCGACAGACCAGCAGACGATTGACATTTATGTGATTGACAGCTTTGGACAGGTGCAGCAACTTTCGCTATCGTTCAATAATAAAAGTAACGATACCAATAAGGCAAAATAAATTTTAGAGGATGAATATGTTAACAAACACTCGGTAAAATATTGTCGAGTGTTTGTTTTTAAGTACTTTTGCAAAAAAAATAGAGATGAAAAAAATTGCAATATTCAATCATAAAGGTGGAGTTAGTAAAACCACGACAGCTTTTAACTTAGGTTGGAGATTATCAAGAATGGGTAAACGTGTCTTATTAGTAGATGCAGATAGCCAATGTAATTTAAGCTTATATGCATTAGGTAGTAATGCATTTGATGAGTTTTATTCTTCGGAAAATAAAAATAATATAAAAGATGCCTTAGAACCTGCATTTAAAGCAAAACCAAAACTAATAGAGGCTGTTGAATGTGTTTCTATTAAAAGAAATGAAAATTTATTTCTTCTTCCCGGACACTTAGATTTATCAGAAAATGAAGTACAACTTGGGTTGTCCTTTCAATTGACTGAATCCGTAGGTGCTTTAAAAAATCTTCCTGGCGCATTTAATTATTTATTTGAAAAAACAGCAGAGAAATATAATATAGATTATATACTGATTGATATGAATCCTAGTTTAAGTTCTATTAATCAAGATTTAATTATATGTTCTGACTATTTTTTAGTTCCAACATCTCCCGACTTATTCTCTTATATGGCAATAAAGTCATTATCTAATATTTTACCTGCATGGGAAAAATGGGCAAAAAAGGCAAGAGAATTATTTAAGGATGCTGAATATCCATTACCTAATAATACTCCTAAATTTTTAGGTTATACTATTAATGATTTTAATTTGAGCAAAGGGCAACCTACTAAAGCTTTTGCTGAATTAATGGATAAAATAGCATTAATAATAGAAGAATCCCTTATACCTAATCTAGAAAAAGAAAATATGTTACTTTCTGCTGATAAGTATGATTCAGCAGCTCTTCTTAATAAGAAATTAAGGTCTTTGCGTACATTAAACAAATATTGTATTGCAGAAATATCAAATTTTAATAAATTAATAGCAATATCTAATGAGAAGTCGATTCCTATTTACGAGTTAAAGCCTACAGGCTTACAAGCAGGACAACAAAAAACTTTAAATTGGTTCAATTCTCTTTTTGACATTATTGCACAAAAAATAATAAAGCTAACAGAATAATGAGAGAACCTATAAATTCTTTTAAAGAAAGCATTGAGAGCATAAAAAGTCTTCATGCTCTCCATAAGCATTTGTGCTCATTATTACCTGCTATAGATTTGAGCGAAATTTTAAGAGCTGAAATTGTATTAATTGTAAGTGCATTCGATTGTTTTATACATGATATTGTAAGAAAAGGCGTTATGGATATTTTTAATGCCTGTAGGGATGAAAATCCCAAATATGATAATTTGTGTATTCCTATTTCGACAGTTAAGCAAATGCTTTTAGCTGATAATGATTTGGACAGGAACGAATTACTAGAAATAAGCGTAAAAAAAATATTGTCCAAAGATAGTTATCAATCTCCTTCAAGCATTGAATGTGCATTACAACTAATATCTATAAAAAAAATATGGTCTTCAATAAAAGATGAGATGCATATGTCTTCTGAGGATATAACTAAAAAATTAGGAATTATTATAAATAGAAGAAATAAAATCGCCCACGAATCTGACGTGAAAAACCATATAGATACTACTAAAAATGAGATTGAAAGGGAAGATATTGATGATATAATCAATTTTATATCAACTTTAGTTGAATGTATTAATAACCAATTATAACTTTAATTGAGCTATTTCTGCCATAGAAAACGGCGGCAAACAGCCGCCGTTTTCTATCAACTGGTTTTAAGGCTCTTTATGGACGTGTATTTCTCTAACCACACCTTTACCTGCTCCATGTTATATTCGCCCGTGATGATTGCCGTATAGTCGTTTATGGCTACAAACCGGACACTTTCATAGCTGTTTACCCAGCCTTGCAGGGAACAGACACCCCACGTTGCAACATCTTCAAAAACACTGCGGTCTATTTGGCTGATTGGCTCGCCGAAAACTACCGTCATTATCTGAAAATTCGGTTTGTCCTCCAACAGTTGCAAATGGTGCAACGTGCCGAACTCGTCAGTTTTACGCCCCCACGCCCACACATCATTATACAAATCATTGCCCCACTGGTGCGGGTGGTCGAAACGGACTTTGACTGCTGTGGAATGCTGGTCGTCTTGGATGTCCTCAATAACCCCCGTTACCATTAAGCCCGTAAAAATGCACTCGCAACGCCTGCCGATTAGCTCTTTGTTTACTTCTGTCGTTTTCATGTCCTCAAAACTTACTTATTTATTACTCCGTTCTTCTTCGCTATCCACCCGTCACGCCTGCGGCGGCACTCGTCCAGCGTTTTGGCTACCGTGCTGAAAAGTTCGCCGTCCGTGTGGCGGTAGTCATATTGAAAATAAATCTGTCCCCTGAAAGCCCCTAAACGGCATTTCACGAACTTTTCTTCTCCCGGTGTTTGGGTAATGCTTACCCCGTTTTTGTTAAGTGACTGCATGATGTTCTATTTTTTATGGTTATAATATCAGTAAGAAAAGTAACGACAGGAAAAGCATAGCCACGCCCAGCGCATAAACGGCTGAAAGGCAGACACGGAGCAGGAAACAGACGGCACGAAATACGATATACGCCGTTATCGCCGTGCCTGCTCCGGCTACGCTGGTGAACCGCCATGCAAGGCAGAACAGCAACACCCGCCAAAGGATTTTATAAATGCTTTTACGTTTCATCGCTTGGTTGTTTTTAGCGGGCAGGGCTTTGACACCCCGCCCGAATTGGTTGTTATGCCGCACGGAACACAAAGCCGTCATCAAACCAGTAATCGCACATAAACAAGTCACGGGCAAACTTTTCATAATCGAAATAGGTCTTTGCGAACTCCGGTAGGTCGTAACATTCCTCAATAATTTCATAGGTGAAATCTTCTTCATCGTCATATTGCCCCCGATACTCGTCCCGGAAATCACGTACAAGGTCGTCCGCATCTTCCTCGCTCAAATCATGGCTTTTATAGTTGCACCACACGAAAAAGGCTTCCTGCTCGGTGTCGTCCAAATCCTCTACCGCATCACGCAGGGCAAAGAAGTTTTCAGAAATCCAGCTTTCAGAAATCAGGGCTTCCGGGATATTCTCGTAATCCTGAAACATATATTCCGCATCTTCCTCGTCCTTGTGAAGTTCCCGGCAGGCTTCGTAAAATTCTTTCTTGTCCGAATAGTCCGAAAGGTCGAGCCATGCGCCGGACAATGAACCGTTGTTATACTTGCCGTAAGTGCCTACATAAACTTTTGCTGCTGATAATGTCGTTGCTTCCATATTCCTGTAATTTTTAAGTTTTTAATTTTATGCGGATTTGAGAGGTGAGGGAGTTGAAGTTTCACTGAACTTTTTTCCTGTTTCCCGTAAATCCGACTTTTTTTTTATGCGTCTTCCGGTCGGGTCGGTCGTTTTCGTTTCACATAGGCTCAAAAGGGTAGTGTTTAGAGTTTGCAAGGTTTTGGGCAAAAAATACCTCGCAGGGCAAGGAAGATTTTTTCGCCAAACCGGAACGGCTCGACCTTGCAAAATCGTGAAGAACACGTAACTACCTTTGCCTATTGAAATGATAAAAACGGCTGTCCCGGCTGGGGGACTTCGTAAGAGGAAGATTTACATTTAGGGAAACAGGGGAAAAGTGCCTGTTCTCTTTCGTCTTTTAGGGAACACTCCATGCGGGCGGGAAAGGCAAGGGTATGGCAAGTTCACCTTGCGGTACGCTTGTGCGGGTTTCCAACGGCTCTTTTCACGAAAATCAGTCAGCCATGCCACGCACGGCTGGCGTTTCGGGGAATGTGCCAGTGGAAAAGGGAATAAAAAATGCGGGTAGTCGGTGGACTGCCCGCAAGGTGGAAGAATGTACTTTGTTGGGATATAGTTTGTTAGGTGGAATTTCGTTACCAAAATCGTTACCTATTCGTTTTTGTCACGGTTATAGGTAACGAAACCTACCGGACGGCGTTCTTTCTGCTGCTTCGACTGGCTTAGAAGCTGGGTAAGGGCTTGGTACAGTTCGTTGAACTGTGCATCGGTGCTTACCTCCAGTTCCTCAATGCGCCTTAACAGCTCCTCGTAACCTATTACCATTTGGCGCATGAGGACGAAAGCCCGCATGATTGAAATGTTTACTTCTATGGCCACTTTGGAACGGAGAACCGAAGAAAGCATGGCTACGCCTTGTTCTGTGAAAGCCATAGGCAAGGCTGCGCCAAAGTTGTAGTCAGGAGGTATCACATTTTGTGATACCCCTATGGATAACAGCAAGTTGGCTTCTTCTTTGGAAAGTACAAACATAAAATCGCCCGGAAAACGCTCGATATTGCGCTTGACCGCCTGCTTTAAGGCTCGTGTTTCCACTTGGTAGAGTTCTGCCAAATGATAATCGAGCATTACCCGGTAACCTCTTACTTCAAAAATTTTGTTTTGGATAATCTGTAAGTCCATAATCGTATATTTTAGGGGATTTAGTAATGTTGGAATAATAGTAAGGACTAGTCACAAATTGTGACTAGTTCCCAACAATCAAGATTACATAGCGACTTCCTTGTAAATCTTTTCGATGCCGATAAACTTCTTGTCAAGCCCCTGCATATCGCTGCCTATCTTGCTGTTAGTGATGCGGGCATAGATTTGGGTCGTTTCAATGTTCGTGTGTCCCAACATTTTAGACACCGTTTCAATAGGTACGCCCTTTGACAGCGTGGTAGTCGTTGCGAACGTGTGCCGGGCAAGGTGAAATGTCAGGTTCTTTTTAATACTACACACATCGGCAATCTCTTTCAGGTACGCATTTAGTTTCTGATTACTGATTATGGGAAGTATCTTGCCATTCGGTAACTTACCCTTGTATTTTTTCAAAATCATCTTGGGAATATCCAGCAGGGGAACATTAACGTCCGTGTTGGTCTTTTGTCGTTTTGTCATTATCCAAAGGTTGCCGTCAAAAGATTTGCGAATGTTGTCTTGGGTAAGTCCGGCTACATCTATATAGGCAAGCCCAGTGAAGCAAGCAAAGATGAACAAGTCCCTGACGTGTTCCAGCCGCTCGGAAACCATTTTCTTTTTAAGGATAATTTTAATCTCGTCCTCTGTCAGATAACCCCTGTCCACTTTTTCCAGCCGGATTTTATAATTGGCGAACGGGTCGTTCACCAGTATTCCATTGTTGCGGGCAATGATGATGATACGCTTGAAGAACTGCATGAACTTGGCGGTAGTGTTGTAGCCGCACTTGCAGGCTGTACGCAAATACAACTCAAAATCGGTAATGAACATCGGGGTAATCTCCTTAATGGATATGTCCGATACGTTGTACTTGCTTTGGATAAATTCGGCAAGGTGGCGGCGGGTGACTTCATACTTTCGGTAGGTCGCTATCGTCTTGGATATGCCGACCAACTGCTTCACATCGTCATTGTGCTTTTGGAACAGGGCAAGGATTGTTTCGTGGCTCTCGCTATGACCTAAAAACTCATTCTTCACTTTCTCGGCGGTCACATAGTTGTCACGCCGCTGCATTTCGTGGTAAATGGTGTTCAAGGATGCGTTTATATCATCCAGCATACGGTTTATGCGGCTGGCTTCCGAAGTACGTCCGGTAGCTTTGCCCATTTTGCCGTCCCAAATAGAGGGCAGCACGTCCAGCTTGGTGTTAAAACGGCTCGCCACGCCGTCCACTGTGATACGGGCGAAAAGGGGGTACGCACCGTTGGCTTTTTGCTTGTCTTTCTTTGCGTAAAAGCAAATGTTGAATGTCGATTTCATAACTCACTTTTTAAGTTGCAAAACTATTGTAATTCTCTAAAAATGAGTTCTATGCAGGCAAGCCAAATAGCGACAGGACTTCGCCAATTTCGGACAATCTGTACCCCCTTTCCGTTTTTGTTTGTCGAGGGTACGAGTTAGGTTACGAACTTTGTCTTTTAGGGGCGATAAGGTGTACTTTAAGGCAAACACAAGGGGATAAAAAAAGTCCCACAAATCATTGAATTTGTGGGACTTGTCTGCTTACTGTCCGGTATTGTCCGGTTAGTTCAGCGGAGAGAGAGGCTCTCGAACCTACGCTTTCAGAAAACATCGTAAAATTGCAAATCACTGAT
>OGQU01001528.1_pt1 | contig 18371 bp, 12 predicted proteins | sample 1553341 | NCBI WGS metagenome assembly OGQU01 (sample SAMEA2579920, study PRJEB22360) | human gut metagenome | biome: human gut; feature: human-associated habitat; material: faeces | place: Denmark | collected 2008/2010 | reverse complement strand
GGCGGGGAGTTGTTTATGAAATGCAGTTTATTTATTCGTTTGTTTCGTCTGTTTCTGTCTGTTCAGCCGGGCTTGCAGATTCCTCTTCCGAAGCAGTTTCTGCAGCATCGGTAGTTTCAGCCGGAGCAGCGTCATCGGAACGTTCAGTCAGCGGGCTTGGTCTGTCCATTGCTTCGAGTGCCCGTAAGGATTCTTCTTCCGGTGTCAGAACCTCGTTTTCTTCCTCAGGCATATAGAATGGGAAGATTTTGTTTACGAAGAACCAGGAGCATCCAAGCGCTACCGTGGAAAAGCCCAGAAGGAACATCAGAAGAATCAGATAGCTGACAATCTTTGTCGTGGAGAATACATAGATCAGCAGCGGACAGAGATTGACGAGCAGGATCATGATGGTCCACGGCAGGTGGCGGATTGCCATCAGGATGGAGTTCTTGATCGTGTTTTTTACAGTATTGTCAAAGCGGCTCAGTACCGGAAATACATAGGAAAGTACCATGGCCTCGAAAAAGATCAGTACCAGGAAAACAAAACGCAGGTAGGTGATGGTACCCGGCATTCTCATGACCAGCAGAAGATCAAGAATCAGAACAATCAGAACCGCCAGCAGGATGAGCCAGATGGCAGTTGCCTGCTTGAAGTTTTCGCGGAAGGATTTCCAGTAGGTACGGAAGATATACGTCTCCTCATTTTTGATCATCTTCAGCGTGACGTAGTACATTGCTGTGAAATTGGCGCCGATTGTCACAATCGGGATACACATAATAAGGAAAATAATGTTCAGCATCATCAGGTCGAAGACACGGCCCATAATCTGCGAGAACTTACTGTCCAGGCTGAAAAAACTCATAATTTGTTCCTCTTTTCTGTTGAATTAAGTGTGCCGCCGATTAACGTTCCGGCTGGCAGACATCATAGAAAAGTATAGCGAATTTTTCAGAAAAATGCAATGAAGAGAATATAAACTTTTCGTTTCGTCATTTTGTATAAGAGTGAACATTTTGTTTGTGCAAAGTGGACAGAAGAGAACGGTTCGAGAAAATCCGAAAGCAGAATTGCCAATCTGCCGGAGGAAAGTTTGTGTAATTGTGGCATGGTCGAATGCGGGTAGAAAAGGTATACTAATCCCATAAGCAAGAGAGATGCAAATGCAAAACTCATAATAAAACGCATGATGTTCATTTAGGGAGGATTCAAAAATGGCAAGTTTATCTTTACAGCACATTACAAAAAGATATCCGAACGGTTTTGAAGCAGTAAAAGACTTCAACCTGGAAATCGCTGACAAAGAGTTTATCATCTTCGTAGGACCATCTGGATGTGGTAAATCTACAACACTTCGTATGATCGCAGGTCTTGAGGAGATCTCCGATGGTACTCTGAAAATTGACGATAAAGTAGTAAACGATGTAGAGCCGAAAGACCGTGATATCGCAATGGTATTCCAGAACTACGCTCTGTATCCACACATGACCGTATATGATAACATGGCATTCGGTCTGAAACTGAGAAAAGTTCCGAAAGATCAGATCGACAAACAGGTTAAAGAAGCAGCTAAAATCCTTGACCTGGAGAAACTGCTTGACCGTAAACCGAAAGCTCTTTCCGGTGGTCAGAGACAGCGTGTTGCTATGGGACGTGCAATCGTACGTGATCCTAAAGTATTCCTTATGGACGAGCCTCTGTCAAACCTGGATGCAAAACTTCGTGTACAGATGCGTACCGAGATTTCCAAACTGCATGAGAGACTGGGCGCTACCATCATCTACGTAACACATGACCAGACCGAGGCTATGACACTTGGTACCAGAATCGTTGTTATGAAAGACGGAGTTGTTCAGCAGGTAGATACCCCGCAGAACCTGTACAACGCACCGGGCAACCTGTTCGTTGCAGGATTCATCGGATCTCCGCAGATGAACTTCCTGGATGCAAAAGTAAAAGTTAACGGAAACGACGTTACTCTTACTGTTGGTAAATACAACATGAAACTGCCGGCTTCCAAAGCAAAAGCTGTTATCGACGGCGGATATGACGGAAAGACCGTTGTTATGGGTATCCGTCCTGAGAACGTACATGATTCTCAGATGTTCATCGAAACTTCCAAAGACAGCGTAGTTGAGTGCAAGATCAACGTATACGAGCTGTTAGGTGCAGAAGTTTACCTGTACTTCGATTGCGAAGGCTTCCCAATGACAGCCCGCGTAGATCCTCGTACAACTGCAAGAAGCGGTGATACCGTTAAATTTGCTCTGGATATGGAGAAAGTTCATCTGTTCGACAAAGAGACAGAGATCACCATTACCAACTAATCCATATGAACATCAGCGCGTATGCGCAAACATAGAGAAAAGGATCGGCATCCGTTCGGATGCCGGTCCTTTTTGCATATGCACCGCCCTCCTTTTGCGAAGCAAAAAATAGTTGCCAATGAGAAAAAAATAAGCTATAGTTATAGATAAGACGCACCCTGGAGTAAAATACGCCAGGAGAAAGGAAGTGGCAGATTTGGTATCAAGTCAGGTATTACAGAAAACCCTTGATGAATTAAGAAATATTACAAGAATTGATTTATGTGTGACGAATACGGATGGTGTTCTGCTGGTGACCACATTCCCGGAAACCGCGATTGATGCAGAAAGCATCCGTTCTTTTGTATTATCCGCTGCGGACAGCCAGATTGTACAGGAATATCATTATTTTAAAGTATATGACAACCAGAATGTGGAGTATATTCTGATTTCTAAAGGAAGCAGCGACGATGCATATATGATCGGAAAGGTTGCCGTATGTGAGATTCAGAATCTTATCATTGCATACAAAGAGCGTCTGGACAAAAACAACTTTATCCAGAACCTTCTTCTCGACAATCTTCTTCTGGTGGATGTCTACAACCGCGCGAAAAAGCTTCGCATCGACACAGATGTGCGCCGCGTTGTTTACATGGTAGAGACGAAGCTGGAAAAAGACATCAGCGCACAGGAGACAGTAAAGAGCCTCTTTGCTTCAAGACCGAGAGATTTCATCACCGCAGTCGATGAGAAGAGCATTATCATTGTAAAAGAACTGAAGGATACCGACACCTTCGAGGATATGAACCAGACCGCAAGAATGCTGGTTGATATGCTGAATGCAGAGGCAATGTCCCAGGTACGTGTTTCTTACGGAAATCCGGTCAGCGAGATTAAGAGTGTTTCGCGTTCCTACAAAGAAGCGAAGATGGCGCTTGAGGTAGGAAAAATTTTCTACGCAGACAAAAACGTGGTACCATACAACAACCTCGGCATCGGCCGTCTGATCTATCAGCTCCCGATTCCGCTGTGCGAAATGTTTATGACCGAAGTCTTCGGCGAAAATCTGCCGGATACGTTCGATGAGGAAACACTGACCACAATCAATAAATTTTTTGAAAATAACCTGAATGTGTCCGAGACATCCCGTCAGCTCTATGTACACAGAAATACTCTGGTGTACCGTCTGGAGAAGCTCGAGAAGAGCACAGGACTCGACATTCGTAAATTTGACGATGCGCTGACCTTTAAAATTGCCATGATGGTCGTAAGCTACATGACGTATATGAACAACAGCGAAAATCTGTAAAACCGTTCAGAGCCGTACAGGATTGCGGGAGTGCAAAGCACGGAGCAATCCGGGTATCGAAGGGGTCAAAAGACTTTTTGACCCTGACATTTTATCAACAACAAGAGGAGAGGAACGACATGATTGAATTACTGAACACAGGTGCATACCTTGTCAACGGAATCGATATCATCCCGGATACAGAAGAAGGCCGCGCGGAACTCAAAGCGCGTACCGGCGCTGTGCCGTGTCCGGCGGATGCTGCAAAAGAAACCATTGCCTATGGAATCTTAAAAGACCACAATGTTTCCGGCAACATGGAAAATCTGCAGATCAAATTTGACAAACTTACATCGCATGACATTACTTTTGTTGGAATCATTCAGACCGCGCGCGCGTCAGGACTGGAAAAATTCCCGGTACCGTACGTGCTGACCAACTGCCACAACTCCCTTTGCGCAGTCGGCGGAACCATCAACGAAGATGACCACATGTTTGGTCTTACCTGTGCGAAAAAGTACGGCGGCGTCTATGTACCGCCTCATCAGGCAGTAATTCATCAGTTTGCCCGCGAGATGCTTGCCGGCGGCGGAAAAATGATCCTCGGATCCGACTCCCACACCCGTTACGGTGCACTCGGAACCATGGCCATGGGCGAGGGCGGACCGGAGCTGGTAAAACAGCTTCTCTCCAAAACATATGATATCGCTATGCCGGGAGTGATCGCAATTTACATGACAGGCGCACCGCAGCCGGGCGTAGGACCGCAGGATATTGCACTTGCCATCATCGGTGCAGTCTTTGCAAATGGTTACGTAAAGAACAAAGTTATGGAGTTCGTAGGACCTGGCGTATCTTCCTTAAGCGCAGATTACCGGATCGGTGTGGACGTTATGACAACCGAGACAACGTGTCTGTCCTCCATCTGGAGAACCGATGAGAAGATCAGCGAGTTCTATCAGATCCACGGCAGAAGCGCAGATTACAAAGAGCTGAATCCTGGCGCGGTTGCTTACTATGACGGCGTTGTAAAAGTAGAACTCGACAAGATCAAACCGATGATCGCGATGCCGTTCCATCCGAGCAATGTTTATACCATTGAAGAGCTGAAAGCAAACCTCGATGACATCCTGAACGATGTAGAGAAGAAGGCAGCCATCAGCCTCGACGGAAAAGTTCCGTTCACTCTGAAAAATAAAGTACACGACGGAAAACTCCTGGTAGACCAGGGAATCATCGCAGGATGCGCCGGCGGCGGATTTGAGAACATCTGCGACGCAGCCGATATCCTGAAAGGCCACAGCATTGGCGACGATGCGTTCACCTTAAGTGTTTACCCGGCAAGTACCCCGATCTATATGGAGCTGGCAAGAAACGGAAAACTGGCAGATCTTTTGGAAACTGGTGCGATCGTAAAAACCGCATTCTGCGGACCGTGCTTCGGCGCAGGCGATACTCCGGCAAACAATGCGTTCTCAATCCGTCACTCCACCAGAAACTTCCCGAACCGCGAGGGATCCAAGATCCAGAACGGCCAGATTTCTTCCGTTGCCCTGATGGATGCACGTTCCATTGCAGCAACCGCAGCAAACAAGGGATTCCTGACCGCAGCAGACGAGTTCACCGGAACATACACGAAGCCGGCATACCACTTCGACAAGAAGATTTACGAGAACCGTGTCTTCGACAGCAAGGGTGTGGCAGATCCGTCTGTAGAAATCCAGTTCGGACCGAACATCAAAGACTGGCCGGCTATGCCGCAGCTTGCCGAGAACCTGATTCTGAAGGTTGTTTCCGAGATCCACGATCCGGTTACGACAACCGACGAGCTGATTCCATCCGGCGAGACTTCTTCCTTCCGTTCCAACCCGCTCGGACTGGCAGAGTTCACCCTGTCAAGAAAAGATCCGGCTTACGTGGGACGTGCAAAAGAAGTACAGGTCGCAGAGAAAGCCATCCAGGAAGGAAACTGCCCGGCAGAGGCACTTCCGGAACTGAAACCGGTCTTCGCAGCCATCCATACCCAGTACCCGGATATCGACAAGACAAACGTCGGTGTCGGATCCACCATCTTCGCTGTAAAACCGGGCGACGGCTCTGCGCGTGAGCAGGCAGCTTCCTGCCAGAAGGTATTAGGCGGCTGGGCAAACATCGCCAACGAGTATGCAACGAAGCGCTACCGCTCCAACCTGATCAACTGGGGCATGCTTCCATTCCTGATCCCGGAGAGAGATCTGCCGTTTACAAACGGAGATTACATCTTTGTACCGGAGATCCGCAAGGCAGTGGAAGAGAAAGCCGATGTGATCAAAGCGTACGTTGTAAAAGACGGAGCACTTGTTCCGTTCGAGATGACGTTAGGCGCGCTGACCGATGATGAGAGAGAAATCATCCGCAAGGGATGCCTGATCAACTATTATAGAGGATAAGTATTTGAGAAAGAGCTGTGTGGCAGGAGAAAAGTCTGTTTCATAGCTCTTTTTCTGCGCACTTATTTGAAACAAAATATCAGAAAACAATATAAAATTCAGAAAATAAACACAATAATTAAGAAAAGGAAAAGCGATATAAAAAAACAGTAAAAATATTTTAAAAATGTGTTGACAAATGCTGACGGATCTGTTATATTAAAATCACAAAGAAACAAGAAAACAAAAACCTAACCAAGAGGTACAAAGAGAAAGACTTGGGACCCCCTTTTCAAGAGAACAAACCATTTTCATAGAAAGAGACGAGAAATCTTCTATAGAAGAATGGAAAAAAAGGGAAAAGGAAGATGTTCTTAAGATGAGAGACTTCCGAAAGGAAAGAAAACCTGAGATAAAGATCCATACAAAAGAAGTTCGAAAGAAAACCTTTTGATAAACATGAGATCAGAGCAGATCTTAGGAAATCCTAAGGAAAAGATTTTCGGAGTGGAAATCTTAACCGCAAAGGAAAAGCCTCTGAAAAAGAACATCTTCCCGAAAAAAAGAAAATCTACAACAGGGAAATGGAAGAGAAACGATCTTTGAAATATCAAACGAAAGCGAAAACAAAGATCACAGATCGGTAAAGAAAGAAAACCAGTGAAAATCCTTGAAAGTAGAGAAAAAACTGAATATGGAAAATAAAGAAAAAGCGGTCGCTGTATCAGAAAAAATGATTGGTATGGCGATCGCTTTCTGTGTTGTGTAATTCGTCCGCCGGGCATGTTTTTCTTGACAGATGCGGCGGAAATGGTGCATACTTCTTAAAGCATAACAGCGGAGAAATCCGTGTATCGAAAATAAGAAGTCAGAACAGGAGAAGAAAGTGGCTGGATTTTGCAGAGAAGATATTTTAATGGAAGATAACGATATTCTTGTTGTTCACAAGCACGCGGGTATGGCAGTGCAGAATGCGCGGATGGGACAGATGGATCTGGAGCATGCGTTGCTGAATTATTTGGCGAAGCAGACAAGGGCGGAAACACCGGGTCAGGCGCGGACTCAGATTCCATATCTGGCGGTCGTTCACCGGCTCGATCAGCCGGTTGAGGGCGTGCTGGTGTTTGCGAAAAACAAAGACGCCGCAGGAAAACTGGGACGGCAGGTGAAGGACGGGACGATGAAGAAAGAGTATCTCGCCGTCTGTGAGGGAAAAATCGAAAAACAGGGCGTGCAGAAGTTTGAGGATTTCCTTGTAAAAGACGGACGGAGCAACACATCCCGCGTCGTACAGCCAGGCACCGCCGGAGCGAAAAAAGCGGTGCTGGAATATGAAGTGATAAGGACACAGGAGAACCGAACCCTGGTGCAGATCCACCTCGGAACGGGCCGCCACCACCAGATCCGCGTCCAGTTTTCCCATGCGGGATATCCGCTGGCGGGTGATGCAAAATATGGGGCGAAAGAGAAAGGATCTCTGGCGCTGTGCGCGCATCATCTCGAGCTGAAGCATCCGCGGACAGGCAAACGGCTTTCGTTTACCGTAAAACCAGAAGGTGAAATCTTCCACAGCTTTGTGTAACTATTCAGAGCTATGTGAAATTGCAAAAAAGTTCAGAAAATCATAAGAAAACAGGACTGGACTATTTTTACGGTTTGTGTATAATAGAGAAAGGTTATGTAATAAAACTGTAAAAAGTAATGGAAAATGATTCATCAGGCAAAGCAGAAAGGGAGAATTATGAAACGCAGAATGATTGCAGTACTGCTTTCCGGAATCCTGCTGTGCTCGGCAGCTGGATGCGGAAAAGAAGCAGTGACAGACAAGAGCACCGCAGCATCGTCGTCTCAGGAAGTGACAGAAACTCCGGCGGCAGAAGAAAGCCCGGAGGCCTCATCGTCCAGCGCAGATTCTACAGCAGAGTCAGCCAGTGCATCCACATCTTCTGAAAGCTCTGGAGATGAAGGAAAAGAAGCAGACAAAAAACGAATAGAAATCACCGTTCCGCACAAGGACGGCATGGAAGCATTGTACGACACCGTGGATGGACTTACCGTTGAAAAAGGCTCTTACATCGCCGTGGTTGCAAAAGACTTAAGTGCCGGTTTCTGGAAAGCCGTAAAAGCCGGTGCACAGCAGGCACTTGACGATCTGAACGCCTCGCTTGGCTACAACGGAAACGACAAAGTTTATATGACATTTGAAGGCCCGGAAAATGAAAGTGACACCAACTCTCAGATCAATATCATCGACTCTGTCATTTCGGAAAATCCGGACGCGCTGATCCTTGGCATCATTGACCAGCAGTCGGGACAGGCACAGATGGAAGAGGCTTCCGACAGCCAGATTCCAGTCGTCATCGCGGATTCCGGTATCGAGAGTGATCTGATCACCTCGACATGTGCGACTGATCACGCAGCGGCAGCAAAGCTTGCGGCAGATCATCTCTGCGAGGCCATCGGCAACAGCGGAGAGGTTGCGATTGTTGCACATCAGTACAACACCGAGAGCAGCGTAGAGCGCGTGGAAGCATTTAAAAAAGAGATCGAAGAAAAATATACCGACGTGAAAGTGGTTCAGGTGAATTACGGAGATGGAGAAGAATCCATCGCGGACATGCTGAAAAATACACTTGAAACCTACCCGGCTCTGAAGGGCATCTTCTGTACGAACGAAGACATGGCAGACCAGACGCTGGATGCGCTGGCGGATATGGAAAATACTGAGCAGATTCAGATAGTCGGTTTTGATTCCGGTGAAAAACAGCAGAAAGCGATCCAGGAGGGACGCGAGTACGGTACCGTAACGCAGAATCCGTACGGTCTTGGCTATGCGGCAATCGTGGCGGCCGTCCGCGCGATTCAGGGACTTCCGGTAGATCAGAAGATCGATACGGGATATCAGTGGATCGACAAAGACACGATCGATCTGGAGACGAATCAGAAGTATCTTTATAACTGAAAATCAGGATAAAAAATGAACCCGGCAGACAAGGGAATGTTCCTTTGCCTGCCGGGTTTTCTGCGCTGCAGTGCGGATTACGAGTTCTGATCGTCTTCGTAAATTCTCTGTACCTCTTCGGAAATCTGCTGCCGGATCGCGGAGAGATCGACATCCGGGATGCCGTCCTCGGTGATCTGCGGTTTGGAAGGAGAGGTATACGGCTTCGTGTCGCCCATGGAAGCTTTTGGGGATGTTTCTTCTTCGTCAAACTCCTCCGGAGCGGCCGGTTTTGCGGATGGCCGGCGGCGGATGATTTTCGGAAGATCTTTCTCATCGTCGTCATCGTCAGGTTCTTCCGGAACAAAACGGAAATCGTACATGGTGTTCTGCGAAACACGGGTACGGTTCGACGGTTTCTGATAGCTGCGGTACGGATCTCTTGCGTTGCCGGAAGAAGAGGAAGAGGAGCCGCGGCGTTTCTTTTTCTTCTTTCTGGATGGAAGAGGATCGAAACTGGATCTGCGCTTCCGTCTGGCGCGCGCTTTTGCACGGTGTTCGCGTTCTTCTTCGTCGTCATCCTCCCAGTAGTCCGCCTCTTTCCACGGTTTAAACTGGAAGAGCATGCCTGCTGCGGCGAGAATGGCAGAGGCAATCCAGAACATCATGTTCAGATCGAGGTCCTTGAAGAAATATGCCATGCGGATCGTCGTGAGGGCGCCGCAGATGGAGGTGACCAGGATTACGGAAATGCGTTCGAACGGAACGCAGATCAGGCCGATCACGAAAGCGACGAGGGCGACGAGTCCATAACCTGTGATATCGTTTGGATTGACGAGATGCCAGAGGCAAAAGCCGATGAGCCCGCAGATCAGAAGAAAAAGTCCGATCCGGTAGAGGACGAAGGCAATGATTGCGGTCAGAAGACCGGTGCCGACGGCAAGCGCCAGGGTGATCGTCGTGGTCTGATTCGTGTAGGTACCCGCTGCATAACCGGCGGCCGCGCCGAGAAAAAATCCGGGAATGACGCTCCAGAGCTTGCGGAGCGCATAGCCGAAGAAACAGTTCAGCAGGGCAAAAACAATCACAATCAGAAGAAGCTGCTGCTGGTAAACACCCATGACGTCCCGGACTTTATCGAGACCGCCAAGCAGCGTGTTGATGTTGAAAGCTTGCATATTCAGATTCATGATATTCACTCCTATATGATGTATCGGAAAAATAGATACAGGTTGTATTTTAGTACGGAACGGCGGTTTTGGCAAGTGAAATTGTGTTTGAGATCTGGGAAACGGCAGAATGGCGGCGGTGTGCATATGGTATAAGGAAGAGCAAAAAGGAAATAAAACAGGCATGAATCAGGATAGAGTGTATGAAAATAGAAGAAATTCCTATCAGGGAAATCCGATGGAGCGGCCGGAGCCGTTTTTTGCGGCACAGCCCTTATGGGGAAGAAGTATGGAGGAGCAGCAGGAAGCGCGGGAACGGCAGCGGATGCAGTCGTATTATTCCCGGACGGCATCTGATCTGCAGCGGCTGGGGAGTGTGACCGCATGGATTACCGCGGCAGCATGATGTACGACGAATTCCCGGACCGGCTTATGATGGAGCACACCTGCCGGAATATCGCACGTCAGTACGGCAGGGAAAACGGCGGGAAGGATGAGAAAACGGCAGAAGAGGAACTGCTCGATTTGATCGGCGTTCTTTTTTATAATGAAATGTTCCGGAGGCGGAGCAGGAGGAAACATTATTACAATCTGTGGCTTTAAACTGCGCCATAAAGTAATAAGAGGGTAACACATTTTTAATAATTTTTCTGTTGTGGTTTTGCGGAAAACAGATTACAATATTAGCGGGGTTGTAAGGGGCTTTATTACACATGTTTACAAACGATTCAGAAAGTTTGGAGAGTATAAATGGAATTACAGAAATTATTACAGGATGAAATCCGGGAAGGGCTGTACCGTATCACGATCAGCGGCCCAAGAGGGGACAGTGAAGTGTCCAAAGTGAGAATACGCCCGGTTGAAATAAAAGGAAAACTGCTCTTTCAGTGCCAGGAGACCGTCGGCACGAAGGAGTTTCATAAAAATATGACAAAAGACGACGTGATCACCCGGATCAGCGACTGGATGAACGGAACCTTCAAGCAGATGCAGCTCGAATCCGACACCTGCACAGCATCCGTTCTGGTCAGCAAAAAGGGAACGATGACGATCAAAAAGAAACCGCATATGAAAGGAACCGGCAAACCCGTCAATCTGGCGCACAACCGGAAGAAACGGTATATTCTGGAAGAAGGAATCCCGGTTCCTTTTTTACAGGATCTCGGTGTTATGACAAAAGAAGGCAAAATCGTGCGGACCCGCTACGACAAGTTCCGCCAGATCAACCGCTTTCTGGAGTTCATCGAAGATATCCTGCCACAGCTCCCATCGGACCGCGAGATCACGATTCTCGATTTCGGCTGCGGAAAATCGTATCTGACGTTTGCGATGTATTATTACTTCCGCGAACTGAAAAAACTGGATGTCAATATCATCGGACTTGACTTGAAAGAGGATGTCATCGCAATCTGCAACGGACTGGCAGAGAAATATGGCTATGAAAAGCTGCATTTCTATCAGGGTGACATCGCTTCTTATACCGGCCGCGACGAGGTCGATATGGTGGTGACGCTGCACGCGTGCGACACGGCGACTGACTATGCGCTGGAAAAGGCCGTCAAATGGAATGCAAAAGTTATTCTTTCCGTTCCGTGCTGCCAGCATGAGCTGAACCGCCAGATTGCAAACAAAGAACTGTATCCGATCATGGATTACGGCATCTTAAAAGAGCGCATGGCGGCGCTTCTGACCGACGGAATCCGGGCAAAGCTTCTGGAGAATGCAGGCTATGAGACACAGATTCTCGAATTCATCGACATGGAGCACACGCCGAAGAACCTTCTGATCCGCGCGGTAAAACGCCAGGAAGGCTCGAAAAAACTGCCGGAAGAACTGAAAGCGTGCATGGAAGCGTATCATGTGAAGCCGACACTGGCAGACCTCCTCACAGAAAAGGAGGAGCCGTGATGAATAAAAGAGCAGCAAGGATTCTGATCCTTTTTCTTGTTTTTGCCGCATCAGTCGGTGTGTTCACACACCTGATGAGCCACGAGACGACGGAGAATGCGACCAATCTGGACGCAGCGAGTCTTCCGGTGCTGTACATGAAGACCGCGGACACGACAGTGAACCGCATGTACGGATACCGCCAGGAGATGAACGGCGTAACGACAAGAGAAAACCTGACACCGCTGCCGACGGACCGTTCGCTTACGCTTGAAATTGATGCGAAGGGACAGAAAATTAAAAACGTGACTTATACGGTGGAAAGCACAGACGGCGGAGCGCTGATTGAAAACTCGGTGCTGAAATCGTTTGACGAGGACGGAAGCTATCTGAAAGCAGACTTCCAGTTAGAGACCGCGATTCTGATGAATCAGGAATATACGCTGAAGCTCGAGGTTGCCTACGGAAACGGCCAGTCTGCCTGGTATTACACCCGCATTGTACAGCGCAACGGCGTGGAGGTCGGCGATTATCTGGCCTACACGCAGATGTTTGCGCAGACATGCCTGGATAAAACGCAGGCGGAAGCGCTCGTTCCGCAGCTTGAGCCGGATGAGACGGGAGATAATTCTTCGTTCCTCAATGTCAACATTCATTCCAGCCTCGACCAGATTTCCTGGGGAAGCCTCGCACCGACGATCGTACAGCAGCCGGTGCAGCAGATCAAAGAAGCGAATGAGACGACGACCAGCATCACACAGGAGTACATGATCAGTGCGCAGGATGAGAACGGACAGACGGAGTATTATACCGTAAGCGAGTTCTACCGGATGCGAGAGTCCGACGGAGAGATTATTCTGCTGGACTTCGAGCGGAGCGCACAGCAGATCTTTGATCCGGAGCTTGGTGTTCTGACGAAATCCGGCATCAATCTCGGTGTGACCGGCGAGGATACCGAGTATGTGACGAATACGGCAGGTGATATTGTCGCATTTGTAGTAAACGGTGATCTCTGGTGCTACAACCGCAGCGCCAACAAGACGATCCGCGTTTTCAGCTTCCGTGAGAACGGCAGCATGGATGAACGGGAACAGCACGGAGAGCATGATGTCAACATTGTGCGTGTGGATGATGCGGGCGATGTGACGTTTGTTGTTTATGGCTATATGAACCGCGGAAACCACGAGGGTGAAGTGGGAGCAGCCGTTTACTATTATCGCGCCGAGCGGAATGTGGCAACCGAGGAGATTTTCGTTCCGGCGGATATTTCCTACGAGATGCTGAAAAAACAGCTCGACCGCCTCTCCTACGTCAACAAGCAGAGAGAGATGTATCTCTATCTGAATGAGAACCTGTGTAAGGTAGATATTGAAACCGGCACGACGACGGTGGTCCGGGAGAGTATCCCGGAGGACTGCTTTGTAGTATCGGAAAGCCAGGAGAGCATCGCGTGGATGGATGCGGACAATGCAAGCAGTGCGATGAACATCACCGTGATGAATCTGGAGAGCGGGGAAACGCAGCGCTTTGCGGCGGATGACGGACAGAAGATCCGGGCACTTGGCTTTATCAATGAAGACTTTGTCTATGGTATGGCAAACGACAGCGATATTTTAAAAGATATTTCCGGCAATGAAGTTTTCGCTATGCATACGGTGCGGATTGTCAGCATCGACGGAAACGTGAAAAAAGAGTATCACCAGGACGGCTATTATGTGACAGGCGTGTCGATTTCGGACGGCCTTCTGGAGCTGGACCGCGTGGTACGCCAGGAAAACGGCTATGCGGATGCACCGGAGGATCACATCATGAACGGCGAGCAGCAGAGCCAGGAACTGGTGACGGGCCGCCTGGCAACGGTGGACGACAGAAGAGAGCAGCAGTTCCTTCTGGAATTCTCGACGAGCGGCAAAACACAGTCGCTTCTGACACTGACACCGAAATATATCTATTCAACCTTACGGACCGATCTTACGATGTCGTACGACACGGGCAGCGCAGATCTTTACTATGTATATGGAAAAGGAAAACTGATCGCCATTTTAAGCTCCCCGGCCGAGGCCGTACAGCTTGCCGATGAGAATGTCGGCGTTGTGCTGAACAGCAGCCAGTCCTATGTGTGGGAGCGCGGAAACCGCCAGCAGGGCATGCGCCTCGACGAGACAACGATGCCGTCGGGATTCCAGAGTGCATCTCTGGACGAAAACGTGCTGAAGGAGTCACTCGGTGATGATTACGAACTGCTGAACCTGACGGGCTGCACAAGAGAAGAAATTCTTTACATGATCAGCAGCGGCTGCGGCGTTGTTGTAAAGACCGGCGCGAACGAGAGTCTGCTTCTGACCGGATACGATATTTTTGGAAATTCCTGGCTGTATAATCCGGCAACGGGCGAGACAACCGCACTTTCTGACGATGACAGCGATGCATTGTTCGCACAGAACGGCAATGTCTTCATCAGTTATATTAAAAAAGTAAAGATCGAGTGATTTGCGGGGTTTTCTAATGACGCAAAAAGTGCTAAAATAAAGAAAGCACTATGAATATTTAGGGAGAAAAAAGACAATGAAACTTACAACCATCCGAGAGATTTATAAAAACCGGGAAGCATACCTGGACAAAGAAGTAACCGTAGGCGGCTGGGTGCGCAGCGTACGTGATTCCAAAACCTTTGGTTTCATCGTTCTGCACGACGGAAGCTATTTCGAAACCCTGCAGATCGTATACCACGATGAGATGGAAAACTTCGCTGAGATTTCCAAAATGAACGTCGGCGCAGCCATCATCGTAAAAGGTACTCTCGTTGCTACTCCGCAGGCAAAACAGCCGTTTGAGATTCAGGCGGCAGAAGTTACCGTAGAGGGCGCTTCCGCACCGGATTACCCGCTGCAGAAAAAACGCCACTCCATGGAATATCTTCGTACTATTTCCCATCTGCGTCCGAGAACCAACACCTTCCAGGCAGTATTCCGTGTTCGTTCCCTCTGCGCCTATGCGATCCATCAGTTCTTCCAGGAGAGAGACTTCGTTTACGTCAACACTCCGCTGATCACCGGAAGCGACTGCGAGGGAGCCGGCGAGATGTTCCAGGTAACCACCATGGATCTTGACAATATTCCGAAAACCGAGGACGGCGCTGTTGATTTCACACAGGACTTCTTCGGCAAGAAGACAAGCCTTACCGTAAGCGGCCAGTTAAACGGCGAGACCTTTGCACAGGCATTCCGCAACATCTACACCTTCGGACCGACCTTCCGTGCAGAAAATTCCAACACCACCCGCCATGCAGCAGAGTTCTGGATGATCGAGCCGGAAATCGCTTTCGCTGATCTGGAGGACGATATGGAGCTTGCTGAGGCAATGCTGAAGTATGTCATCCGCTACGTTATGGAGCATGCACCGGAAGAAATGCAGTTCTTCAACAGTTTCGTGGATAAGGGACTGATCGAGCGTCTGAACCATGTCGTAAATTCTGAGTTCGGCCGTGTAACCTACACCGAGGCTATCGAGCTTCTGGAGAAAAACAACGACAAATTCGATTACAAAGTATACTGGGGATGCGATCTGCAGACCGAGCATGAGCGTTATCTGACCGAGCAGATCTTCAAGAGACCGGTTTTCGTTACCGATTATCCGAAGGAGATCAAAGCGTTCTACATGAAGCTGAACGATGACAACAAGACCGTTGCCGCTATGGACTGTCTGGTTCCTGGCATCGGAGAGATCATCGGCGGAAGCCAGCGTGAGGACGATTACGAGAAACTGCTGGGACGTATGAAAGAGCTGGGACTTGCTGAGGAAGATTACGGATTCTATCTGGACCTCAGAAAATACGGTTCTACCCACCACGCAGGATTCGGACTGGGATTTGAGAGATGCGTTATGTATCTGACCGGAATGGGCAATATCCGCGACGTCATCCCGTTCCCGAGAACAGTAAACAACTGCGAGCTGTAAAAAGAAAATATAGAACTATTCAGAGCCATGCGAAATGGAAGAAAAGAATGCGAATCATGCTTGCATGAATGAGCGTTCTTTTAGCCATATCGAGATGTAGCGAAGCGAAATCGAGATGGGGCTCTGAATAGTTACGAGATTTAAAAATACGGATGCCGGGTGCAGTGGAATCCAATGTGGATTTGGTGCGCCTGACGTCCGTATTGTAGTAATAGAGAAAATGAGTTCAGAAAGGAGTGCGGCGTATGCGGTTTATTCATATTGCGGATGTGCATCTCGGCATGCAGCCGGATGCGGGATTTCCCTGGAGCGAGGAACGCGGGGAGGCCATCTGGGAGAGCTTCCGGCGGATCATCCGCCTGGCCGGTCGGGAAAAGACGGACTTTCTGCTGATCGCGGGAGATCTGTTCCAGCGTCAGCCGCTGCTTCGGGAACTGAAAGAGGTTAATGATCTCTTTGCTTCCATCCCGGAGACGATTGTCGTGCTGATTGCCGGAAACCACGATTATGTGAAGCGGGAGAGCTTTTACCGCGGTTTCGACTGGGCAGACAACGTGGTAATGCTCCTGTCGCCGGAGCCGGAGTGTGTTGAAGTCCCGGAGAAGAAGACGGCGGTGTACGGATGCAGTTACGACAAAAAAGAGATCCTGGAAAACCGGCTGGACGGCGTGCGGCCGGAGGGAAAAATGAAATATCATCTGCTGCTCGCGCACGGCGGCGATGCCCGCCACATGCCGTGGAATCCGGGCCGCATGGCGCAGGCTGGGTTTGATTATATTGCGTGCGGGCACATTCATAAGCCGGAGATTCTTATTCCCGGCAAAATGGCATACGCAGGTGCACTCGAACCGACGGATGAGACGCAGTTGGGGCCGCACGGCTACATCCGCGGAACGGTGGACGAGCACGGCACGCGGATTCAGTTTGTGCCGTTTGCCAGATATGAGTACGAAGATCTGGTGTTGAATGTGACGGAGGATTTGACACAGTATGCGCTGGAGACGAAGCTGAAACAGGAGCTGGCACTGCGGGAGGATGGGAAGATCCGAAAAATCATCCGCCTGAAACTTGTGGGACACCGTGCCGCCGAGCTGGAATTTTCTCCGAAACGGCTGCTGGACTGCGGCAGAGTCATCTACGTGGAGGATGAAACACGTCCGGCGTACGATCTGGAACAGCTGAAGAAAACGTATGGCGCTAGTCTGATCAGCGCCTATATTGAAGCATTTGAAACAAAGACGGATGCGCAGTCACAGAAGGCGCTCGACTATGGTCTCGAGGCGCTGCTGGCGGCACGCAGGAACGGCTGAAAAAAGATTGCGGGAGGCGTAGAAGATGAAAATAGAAAAACTGGAAATCCGCAATTTTGGAAAAATGCAGAACCGCACACTGGAATTTTCCGATGGGATTCAGCTCATCAGCGGGGAAAATGAGAGCGGAAAATCGACCGTCCATACCTTCATCCGCAGCATGCTGTTCGGCATGACACGCGGCCGGGGGCGGGCGGCAAAAAATGATATCTACAGTCGTTATGAGCCATGGGAAAATCCGGCATACTATGCGGGAGAGATGGTGCTTGAAAGCGGCGGCAAACGGTTCCGCCTGACACGGAATTTCGGGCGGCAGAACGCCAATGCAAAGCTGGTGTGCCTGACGGACGGCGAGGTGCTCTCCGTGGAGGACGGCGATCTTTCCATGCTGCTCGGCGGTGTCAGTGAGATTGTGTATGATAATACGGCTTCGATCGGGCAGTTAAAAGGCAGAACCGAGGAAGGGCTTGCGGATGAGCTGCTGCCAGGCGAAATCCCGGTCGTTGTTGATCTTATAACGCAGGGTGGAGCTGCTGATGCCCAGCACCTCGGCTGCATAGCCCAGTGTGATGCGTTTGCACTTCATGCAGGAGAGGAGCAGCATGGTATCTGTCATAAAAAATGCCTCCTTTTAGTTTCGAATTCTGGATGTGATGCACAATCTTTGGTTGTATTATAGCGAGAAGTTGATTGGATGTCAACTCTATTGGAAAAATAGAGCAAAAACGGTTGATTTTTAGGAAATGTTCTGCTATTCTATCTTCAGAGAGCAGTTTTTCTGCACACGCAAGGGAAAGCGAGGAGTTTTTATGTCAGAACTGGCACGCCGCGTCCGGGAGCGCCGGGCCGCTCTCGGCCTGTCACAGGAGGAGCTGGCCGACCGGATGGGATACCGCTCCAAATCCTCCATCACCAAATTGGAAAAAGGGGTCAACGACCTGCCCCAGTCCAAGCTGGAAGAGCTGGCCGCCGCGCTGGACACCACTCCGGCCTGGCTGCTGGGCATTGAGACCGCCGCCGCCCCGCCTCCGGGGTTTGAGCCCCTGCCGGAAATGGTGCGGGTGCCGCTGGTGGGCTCCATTGCCTGCGGCACGCCCATCACGGCGGAGCAGAACATCGAGAG
>OGQU01001526.1_pt1 | contig 18394 bp, 15 predicted proteins | sample 1553341 | NCBI WGS metagenome assembly OGQU01 (sample SAMEA2579920, study PRJEB22360) | human gut metagenome | biome: human gut; feature: human-associated habitat; material: faeces | place: Denmark | collected 2008/2010 | reverse complement strand
GTATGAAAGCATTATGCAATATCAGCGTGTGAATGGCTATGCTCCTACTATCAGGCTGTCAAGATTTTTATAATCTGCATTCTTTAACGTTACATAGAAATCATTCATATCCTTAAAGAACATTGAGTCTTTATCAGCATCTTTTAACATCGCACTTGTACTTAACGAATAATAGAAATCATCAATTGTCTGTTTCTGTGCTCCGTGATACAGCGTAAATGCATCTTTAATATGATCATAAAATCTTGCTTTTGACATTCTTATCGGAAGCTGGCCAACCATTTCAGATATTCTTCCATTGATAGATACATTATCTTTATCAGATAAAATGTAGTGCATTATGTCATTAGTCATATATGTATTATAGTATTCCTCATCAAGTTCATCATCCTTAAAGCGGTATTCTACTCTGTTCAATACATATTCGTATATCTTAAACTTGTCAACATAATCAGTTATGCTTTCCATAATAGCTATAAGACGGTTTCTTAGCGAACTAATCTTGTCTGTAAGAACATCTTCACTGGCAACAGCTGAATCTATGGAAGAAATCTCTATTATCTCATTGACACCCTGGAACATTTCAAGAAACAGCTCATCATCTATCTCATTATCCTTAATCATATTAAGAATTGTATAATAATTCATAGACATCTTAATATAAGCAAGACCATTATATAATGATGACAATCCCTTTCCATATTTAACAAGATTATCTGATAAATTCTTACCCTTTGTTATCTCACTGGCAATATATCCTAAATTCTTCATATACCTATTTCCAATCGTTAATTTTAATCAATGATTAATTTAAATTAAGCTTATCAAGCTTATCGCAGAAATCAAATGTTGCGAAATAATCTTTTGGTGTCTCTGCTCTTCTTATCATCTGTACACTTCCATCTTCCTTAAGCAGAAGCTCTGCTGATCTTAACTTACCATTATACTGGTACCCCATAGAATAACCATGTGCTCCAGTATCGTGAATAATGAGATAATCTCCCATATCAATCTTTGGCAGCATTCTGTCAATTGCAAATTTATCACTATTCTCACAAAGTGAACCTGTTACATCATACTTGTGGTCACAAGGCTCATTTTCCTTACCTGCTACTGTAATATGATGATAAGCACCATAGATAGCTGGCCTCATAAGATTTACTGCACATGCATCAACACCAATATACTCCTTATAAATGTGCTTCTCGTGGATAGCCTTTGTTACAACACATCCATAAGGTGCAAGCATAAATCTTCCAAGCTCTGTATATATTGCAACATCCCCCATACCAGCTGCTGTAAGAATTTCATCATATACCTTATGAACGCCAGCACCGATAACAGCAATATCATTAGGTGTCTGGTCTGGCTTGTATGCAACACCAACTCCACCAGAAAGGTTAATAAACTTAATATCAGCTCCTGTCTTATCACGAAGTTCTACAGCAAGCTCAAATAAAATCTTGGCAAGTGTTGGATAGTATTCATTAGAAACTGTGTTACTTGCAAGGAATGAATGTATACCAAAATGCTTAACACCCTTGCTCTTTAATATCTTAAAGGCTTCAATAATCTGATCGTGTGTCATACCATACTTGGCATCACCCGGATTGTCCATAATTGATGTTCCAAGCTGGAAATATCCGCCAGGGTTATATCTACAACTCATAGTTTCCGGGAACTTTCCATCAAGTATTTTATCTAAGAATTCAATGTGTGTAATATCATCAAGATTAATTGTTGCACCAATCTCATTGGCATAAGCATATTCTTCTGCTGGTGTATCATTAGATGAGAACATAATCTCACCCGGCTTATAATCAAGTGCATACGCCATCATAAGCTCTGTCTCAGATGCACAATCAACTCCACAGCCGTACTCCTTTAATATATTTAATATGTATGGATTAGGGGTAGCTTTTACCGCGAAATACTCTCTATAACCTTTATTCCATGCAAATGCTTCTTTTAATCTCTTTGCATTATCTCTTATTCCCTTCTCATCATAAAGATGATAAGGTGTAGGATATGTCTTATCAATCTCCTTAAGTTGCTCTAATGTTACAAATGTCTTCTTTTCGCTCATCTTACTCTCCGTTCCACATTCCTGTTACGTATTAAAGTCTGTACTTTTAACAGATTTCATTGAATGTAATTTATATATTTTTCCACGTTGAATTGTATATTAGTTATGACAATTCGTCAAGTACGGTTATTCTAACTTATCATTGTCCTGATTTAATACAAAATGGCAGGAAGCTGTAATCTGCTGGCTGTGCACCTCTCCCTCACACGCCCTATATACCGCTCCTGCCATATTATTAATATTAAAACCACAAATTAATATGTAAGATTAGCACATCCCTTAAATGATGTAGGGTCAATCTTTACATCTTTGCCATACTGTGCACTCTTAAGATTAAAGCAGTTAAGAAATGCTTCACTTTCAATTCTTTCAAGTGTCGATGGAAATTCTACTTTCTCCAGCCTCTGGCAGTTCTCAAAAGCATTGTTGCTTATAACCTTAACACCTTCCGGAAGCACAACCTCCACAATGTCATCTCTATTAGCAAATAATTCTTCTGGAAGACAAGTAAAGTCACTCATATCTATCTCTTTATATGTTCTGTTGTATAATGTAACCTTAATTCTTTTATTGTTCATAATCTTTCCCTCACATTCTACATTGCTATCAATTGCAAAGCGGCAATGTTCGCTGTCTATTTAAACCAGCAGTGTTAATGCTGGTTATAATCTTTAATTCATATTAAGCATTTTAAGGACTGACTGACTTGTGCTAAGCAGACCATTCTTATAGTATCCTAAAGCACTGTTATCATCACTGTAATTATTGTATGCTGTATTATATGTATTACTATCATCACTTGTATTAATAGTCGATGATACCGCTAACAGCTTTGATAATATTGCTTTATATGTATTAATTACATATTTGTAATCATCATAGCTGAACAGCACATTGGAACTGCTTGTTCCTGATGATGCACGGCTCTTTAATACTGCATCAGATATATTGTACTTATTAGCTGTTATCTGGTTTCTAAGTGCTGAAAGCTCCTGGTTATTCTCTCCCTGCTGGCTGTTATTCTGGGAATCAACCATTATTCCTGTATCGCCAACACATATACTCTGTGAAAGATCTGTAGCACCAGCTCCATCAATTGTTGTTGAATCGGAAGAAAGTGCTCCACCTAATATATCATTAATTCTGTCTATATATCCTAATGTCTCTTTATATGGAGGAACTCCACCATATTTGCTTACAGAACCACTTCCAGCATTATATGCAGCAAGGGCAAGTGTAACATTACCATTGTAATCATCTAAAAGATACGCAAGCATCTTCGCTCCACCTGTAATATTCTGTCTTGCATCAAATGGATCTTCAACGCCTAACGATTCTGCCGTTGTCGGCATAAGCTGCATAATCCCCTGTGCCCCACAATATGATACTGCTTCTGTATCAAAATCCGACTCTGCCTTTGCAACCGCCTTTAACAGGTTAACATTGACACCATATTCATTGGATACTTCATTAAATATATCATCTAATGACTCGCTTCCTGAACTTATGTTGTTAATTACATTATCAAAATCAGTTGCACCAGCCGGTTTAATATTATCTCCCTGACTTACAAGATATACATTACCATCTAACATATTAACTGAATCTACTACCATTACTCACCAGTTTCCTTCTTTTCTTAATTGTCTATACATTGTATAAGCATCTGAAAGTATCTGTTTCTCATTCGGATATTCCAGAAGATGATACGCCTCGTGATACTTATAGTAACCTGCATCGTAAAAAAATTCTTCTTTCTGAGGCACACAGTCATAGCTGTCGGATTCACACAGATACCAGTGAACGATCTTATCGATATTCTTGTGTCCAGCCTTAAATGAATAATTCGTACTGCCAATGTAAGCTCTTATTCTTACATCAGCACCTGCCTCCTCATTCACTTCACGCACAGCTGTCTGTTCATAAGTTTCTCCCTTTTCGACTGTCCCCTTTGGAAGTACCCAGCCATCTCGTGAATTCATAAAATTCTTATATAATACAAGAACTTTGCCTCTGAATATTACTACTCCTCCACAGCTTACTGCTTCTGACATATCGTTTCCTCCAATCCATTATACAATGCTGATATTTTTTTATCAAGGCTAAATGTTTGACATAGCGTGCTGTTTTCTGACATTTTTCGCAATCTCTTATATATATGACGTCATCAACAAATAAGCTCCTGCCAAACATATTAACATATTATTGAAAATACGCATCAAATACAGCCTTCGCTATATACTGTGCACTTGATACACCTGAATAGCCACCCTCAAGCACAACACTTACTACAATCTCTGGTGTCTCTGCCGGAGCAAATCCAACAAACCACGAATGTACATTATCACTATTATCGTATTGTGCCGAGCCAGTCTTACCAGCAGCATTATATGATGACCATCTCATTGAACCACCTGTACCTGAATCAACAACCTCTTCCATACATTCTGTAAGATACTGTGCTTCGTCACTTGTCATAAGCTTGTCAATAACTGTTGGTTTATTCTGTTTTACTACTCTGCCATAAGCATCTTCTATTCTGTCAACCAGATATGGTGTCATCATTGTACCATCATTAGCCACTGTTGCAGCTATCATAAGATTATGGAGTGGACTTATCATAGTTTTTCCTTGTCCAATTGCAGTTTCCTGTGCTTCACTTATGCCTGACTCCTCACTCAGTGCAAATGAACTTTTATTATATTCAAATGCGACCGGTATATTCTTATTAAATAAAAATGAGGTGCATAGATTCTTAAATGAGGTCAGCTTAAGTCCTGCACCTATATGCGAAAAGGCTGAATTACAGGAATTAGCAAAAGCATCTACAAGATCTTGCTTTCCATGTGCTTTTCCATCTGCACATGGAATTGTTGTTCCACCTTCCTCATAATCACTTCCGTCGCATACATACATAAATGAATTATCTGTACCATTTTCCCTTATATACTCAAGTGTTGTAAGTATCTTAAAGGTTGAACCCGGTGCATACAATCCTTGTGTAGCCCTGTTTAAAAGAACCGACTCTGAACTATCATAATTAATCCATTTATCGTAATCTTTATCTACCAGATTAGGGTCAAAATCAGGCTTGGAAACCATTGCCAGTATCTTTCCTGTAGAACTTTCCATAACTATCACAGCACCTTTGTTACTGCCAAGTGCCTTATATGCTGCCTTCTGCAAGGTTGTATCCAATGTTGTATACACATTATGTCCCTTTGCCTTATCGCCTGTTAAATCATTGGATATCTGATCAAATATATTATCTGTCTCAGATAACAGATAATAATTCTCTGTTGACTCAATTCCCATCTTCGTCTTGGAATTATATCCTATGACGTGGCCAAAAAGCTTTTTCTGTGGATACACTCTTGTCTCTGTACCGTCATCTGCCGTATCAGTCGTTGCAAGCACTGTTCCATCAGAAGCATATATATCGCCTCTCACAACCTTATCAGCCTGATTATCTATTCTTTTATTATATGGATTGTTAATAACATCTTTGGCATCTTTGATATTAAATACACAAAGATATACTATCATAATTGCAAATAAGCCTATAAACACAAAAGATATTATATTAGTTTCCCTGTTTCTAAGGCCTTTTTTACTTCCTTCTACAATATCCGTTTCTTTTTCTTTACGCCTGATGTTTCTTCGGCGTTGTTTTTGCTGTTGATTGTTTTTTTGCATTTTTACCTTTTCTGTCATCTTCATACTCGCTTTCATCAAGTCTCATATTATACATTCCATTAATCAGTGCAAACATCACTAACGAACTTATTATAGAGCTTCCTCCATAACTTACGAACGGCAGTGTTACACCAGTCATCGGAATAAGTTTTATTGCTCCTCCAACTGTAAGGAACACCTGAAAGCCATATGTAACTCCAAGTCCAACTGCGACAAGCCTGTAAAACAATGTCTTACATCTTGATGCAATGTTCATCATAAGTATAAGATTATTAAGGCATACCAGTAATAACGATATAGCAAATATTAATCCAAACTCCTCTGAAATAGCTGAGAACATAAAATCCTTTTCTGCAACAGGAATTTTATCCGGCATACCCTGGCAAAAACCATATCCAAACCACGAACCCATTCCTATTGAAAACAGCGACTGGCATACCTGATAACCACTATCATCAATATGGCTCCACGGATCTTTCCATATTATAACTCTTTTTCTTACATGAGAGAAAAGCTTATATGCGATAACACCTGCAACTCCTCCACCCATAATACCTGCACCTGCATATAACACATTCTTGGTTGCAATATAAAGCATAGCAATATAGACCACGAAAAATATAAGTGCTGCTCCAAGATCTGTTGACAGCACAAGTATTATAACATGAAGTGCGGCAAATGCTGTAACTACAGCAGTCTGTCTGAATGTTGTTGCTTTATTAAACATCGAAGCTACAAACATTACATATAATATCTTTACAAATTCTGCCGGCTGTACTGACACAGGTCCCACGGTAAGCACAAGATTAGCTCCATATATCTTATTGCCAAGAAGAACTGCCAGCAGAAGCACAAGTCCTGTGCCACAGTATATCCAGCCCATTTTTCTGAAGCTTTTCACTGTCTTTAACAGCCACGGAATTGCAAGTGTAAGCAATGTGCCCGCAACCGCTATAGCAAACTGCTTTACGCATTTGGTATAACTTAATCTTGCTATCATAACAAAGCCAACCGCCATCAGCATACACATATTATTAACAAGCAGTCTTGATGCTTTAGGATAAAATACCATATAAAGCATAATAACTGCACCAAGATATACCAGCTGTGCAAAATACAGATATATATAATTCATATCATCATACGCAACATACATTATAAGATAACCAGTAAAATGTACAATTACCATTATAATATTCTGTATCCGGTATATCTTTTTTCTTTTATCTTCATTTCTTATTACTGCACCCCTGTATGCCGCGAGTGCATAGAAAGCCATAAGAAATGCAAGTACATATTTTGATAATTCCAAACAAACTGTCTGCATAATTAATTGACTCCTCTATAGAAATGTCCCTTATATGGCGATACCCCCTCAAAGCTTAAAGCTTTCTTTATTGTAAAAGTATCTTCATCTATGAACTCAAATCTTAACGACCTAACACCAAGGTCATTTCTTTTAAGTTCTTCTGTTAAATCAAATGTGCCTGCCCACGTCACTGTGTAACAATAACTGCATACGCTCTCAACTATGTAGCTTACATCACTACCCTGCTTTAAAAGAGTTGTACTACACTTCTTATCACATATTCCATAAGTCTTTCTAACACACGATTTAGATACCATAGCAGGTATTTTTCCATACACAATAATCTCACTTCCAGCAGTCAGAGTATCCTGTAACTCAGAATTATTAAGCTCAAGCGGAAGTGTGTGGGATAGCAGCCTTACCCCCGCCTTATCAGCAATATCTTTCAATTCATAACCTGCATACTTATTAAATACATACAGTCCTGTATCAGTAATTATATCTTTAACTTTAGACTTTCTGCTTCCTATAAGTCCGATTTCTTCAATATTTCTTACAAGATAGCCGTCTATTATTATTCCAGTATTATGTTCTATATCATCAAGCATAGCCGAAAGCTGTCTTGCCCTGCTCTGTTCAAGAATATAAGGAAGTGCTATAAACAGCTTAATTCCCATTTTGTTAATTTTTTCACACACTTTAATAAATCTCTGCCGGTCGCTGTAATACATTCCAAAATCAAGATATATTCTTCCAACTGCAATATCCAGCTTATTATCAGGACTGCTGACTATATCAATCACCGAGCTGACAATATCAAAGGAATGACAATATACTGTACATAACATCTTGCCTGCATTATCTGACACATCATTATATTGACTTTCAATACCTGTGCAATTATTGTTATGCTCATTATGTGCATCACAATCTGAACTTAATATGCTATTATCCTGCTCGTTATATGTCATACAGCAGGGATTTATTATACTATCGTCCGGCTCTTTATATGTCCTGCAATATGAACTTAATATATTATTATCAAGCTGTGCTATAACTTCTCTTCTTAGCTTCTTTAATTCTCCAACCGATAAGAACACATCATTATCCATATGAAGTTCTATGCCAGACACTTTATATCCGGTGTTACCTGTCATTATAAGCTTGCTCTTAACATCTTCGTAATCGGCTGGCTGTTTTAAAGCTTTAGTCACCTCACTGCCTGATATGCTTGCACTGAATTGACCAGTCACAGCGGTAAGACTTAATGGTGAGCCTTTCACAGCCTCCATATACATATCAATATCTCTTTCAAAGCTTGTCTGCACATACTTTTCTTTTACAAGTCTTTCAAGAGAAGAATTCTTCATTCTGTTAATAATTCTGTCCTTGTACAGATTATATTTTCTTGGAAGATTGACCACTAAAGTATTACCCGCCTTAACAAACGAGCCACTCTCAAAGCTGTGTTCCTTGTCAATCTCGAATACATCCTGTGGATTGATATCCTTTAATGCTTTAAATGTAACCCTTCCCTTATCATTACTAACGACCTTTAATGCTTCACTCCCCCTATGATTAGGACGTTCATACGACATCATCTCCTTACCCTTCTTGCTGTTATAAAACCCTGTCGTAAAAGAGCCTCGGTTATATATATCACATAGATTATCTATATCTTTCTTAGTTATTTTATAGCCTTTTCTTCCATATTTAATGTATTCATCAACATAATGCCTATATATAGAAGTAACATATGCGGCATAGGTCACATTTTTCATTCTTCCTTCTATCTTTAACGAATACACACCAGCTTCTATTATATCTGGAAGTATAGGCAGGGCACACATATCTTTAGGACTTAATGCAAAGGAATTATCTTTGTCGTTAATCTGACTGTCATTATCATATACTTTATAAGAAAGCCTGCAGGGCTGTGCACATCTTCCCCTGTTGCCGCTTCTTCCACCTCTGAAACTGCTCATAAGACATTGTCCCGAGTAACAATAACACATAGCACCGTGAACAAAGCTTTCAATCTCCATATCCGGACAATCTTTATGAAGCTGTGCAATCTCAGTTAATGTCATCTCTCTTGAAGTGACAACACGCTCTGCACCCATATCCCACAGAAGCTTAGCACCAAGACTGCCTGTCTGTGTCATCTGTGTGCTTGCGTGTATGTCCATATCTGGAAAATGCTTCTTTATAAGCCGCATAACTCCTAAATCCTGAACAATAACCGCATCAAGTCCGTGTTCATAAAATGGTCTTATATATGAAATCAATTGTCCTTCTATCTCTTTGTGCTTAAGAAGTGTATTAACTGTAAGATATATTCTGCACCCAGCTCTATGTGCATAGTCAAGTGCTTCAAGCATCTCTTCATTATTAAGATTGCCTGCGTATGCCCTTGCGCCGAACATATCTCCTCCAAGATACACCGCATCTGCCCCTGCATTAATAACAGCCTTACATATTTCAAGAGAACCTGCTGGTGCAAGAACTTCTATTCTGTTGTAGTTGTTACCATGTGTTAATTCCATAATATATCATTTATCCTCATTCTATAATACTTATTAATCAAATCGGGACTGTAGCACATTGTCCCCAGCCCCGCTAAATATAATTATTTCTTTGAATCATTAAGTTCTGTTTCAAGCTTTACAATGGTATTTTGAAGCTTCTCTATGTTACCCTTCAATTCCTCAATCTGCTTATCAGCAGACTCAGACTTTATCTGTGCTGCAATAAGTTCGTGCTTAAGGTCATAGATTTCCTTATCTTTATTCTCAATCTCTAAAGATAAACCATCACCAAGCTTCTTTGCCTTAAAATAATCATCGGCAACATTAAGATACATAAGATTAGCTCTTATCTCTGCTGACTGCTTTCTAAAATTCTCGTCTTTACCGAACTCAGCAAGTTTATTATTAATATATGATGCTATCTTCTGAAGATATTCTTCACTTTCATATCCTCCCAAAGTAAATACTTTTCCACCTATGATTACCTCTGTTGTATTCTTTGATGACATCTGCATCCTCCTGACCTGCTTAACAATAATATATAGTAAGTATACAATATCTACTCTCTTAGTTCAATACCAAGATTATCATATGCTTTCTTTGTTGCAACTCTTCCTCTAGGTGTCCTGTTAATATAATCATTCTGTATAAGATATGGCTCATATACATCTTCAAGCGTTCCCGAATCTTCACCAATAGAAGCCGCAAGTGTCTCTATTCCAACAGGTCCTCCGTCAAATTTCTCTACAATTGTAGAAAGAATAAGCCTGTCATTCCTATCAAGTCCGTCCCTGTCAACATCTAAAAGGTCAAGTGCATAATCAGCAACATCTTTAGTTATATTACCGTCATATTTTACCTGTGCAAAATCCCTTACCCTCTTTAATAATCTGTTGGCAAGTCGTGGCGTTCCCCTTGATCTTCTTGCAAGCTCATATGCACCATCATCATCAATATCAACACCAAGAACCTCTGCTGACCTTACTATAATCTTCTTTAATTCATCACAATTATAGAATTCAAGATGATTAACAACTCCAAATCTATCTCTTAAAGGTGCAGATAAAAGTCCTGCTCTTGTCGTTGCACCAACAAGTGTAAAATGCGGAAGGTCAAGTCTTATCGACCTTGCAGTAGCACCTTTTCCAATCATTATATCAATCTCATAATCTTCCATTGCTGGATACAGTACTTCCTCAACCTGTCTGTTAAGTCTGTGTATCTCATCAACGAACAATATATCTCCCTCACTAAGATTATTGAGTATTGCTGCCATTTCTCCAGGTTTCTCTATAGCCGGACCAGAAGTTACCTTTATATTAACTCCCATTTCATTAGCTATAATTCCAGCAAGTGTTGTCTTACCAAGTCCAGGAGGTCCATAAAATAAGACATGGTCTAGTGAATCTCCTCTCTCCTTTGCTGCCTTTATATATACTTTAAGATTTCTTTTAACCTTTTCCTGTCCTACATAATCATCAAGCTTTAATGGTCTTAACGAATTCTCTATCTTTGCATCTTCCGTAAGGATTTCTGTGGATATTATTCTTTTTTCCACGTTGTATTTCACCTCCTCATAATTAAATACCCTTTTTATAACTAAGCACTATTTTATAATCAAATGCTCTCTTATATTCAAATATTCTTTTATTTTACCTATAAAGTTGCAAGGCTTTTAAGAGCCTCCTTAAGTATTGCCTCTGAATTCTTCTTATCAATATCATCAACCTTCTTGACAGCCTTAATCGCATCCTTACTGCTATAGCCAAGTGATACAAGTGCCTCAACAGCATCATTCATAACAATAATAGAATTATCCTGCTCTGCTGCCGAATTTGCCTTATTTCTGTTATTAAGTGCCATCTCAAAGGCTTCCTCAACCTTTAACTTATCCTTAAGTTCAATAATAAGCCTCTGTGCTGTCTTAGCACCAACACCCGGACAGCTCTTTATAAGATTAACATCATCTGACAGTACTGCAAATCTTAAATCATCTGTGCTGATTGCTGATAATATTCCAAGTGCCCCCTTAGGACCTATTCCGTTGACATTTATTAATAATTTAAATACGTTAAGTTCATCTCTTGTAAGAAATCCATACAGGCTCATATCGTCTTCTCTTACGTGCAGATATGTATACACCTTTACAAATTCACCTGATTTAGGAATATTTTCAGCTGTAAGGGACGATGTCTTAATGTCATAGCCAATCCCATTATTCTCTATAACTATCCCTTCTGGTGTCATCTCAACAAATTCACCTATTATATATGAATACATTATTACTCTCCGCTCTTATATTTAAAATACTATTTATGATTCTATTTTGTTGTTTTTATCCTATTTTTCAAAATGCTGTTTTATAATATCATTATTTTTGTGCTCATTATATCATTATTTTACAAATAAATATTACTTCCGCATTCCAAGACAATGGTTAATAAACTGCTGTGCGGTTCTTCCTGATATGCCTCCGTGGCTTAATTCCCACTTATTAGCCTCAGCCATAAGTTCTTCTTCTGACATATCAAGTCCATTTTTCTTGGCAAGTCCTATTACAATATTATAATATTCCTTATTAGATGGTTTAGAATAGCTTATCTGACACCCAAATCTATTAACAAGCGACATCTTTTCTTCAATCGTATCTGATCTGTGAAGTCCGTTAGAAGATTCCATATCATTTCTGTCGTTCCATGTTTCTTTGATAAGATGTCTTCTGTTAGATGTCGCATATATAAGAATATTGTCAGGCTTAGTTTCAACGCCACCCTCAATGACTGCCTTTAAGAACTTGTACTCAATCTCAAATTCTTCAAATGATAAATCATCCATATATATAATGAACTTGTAGTTTCTGTTCTTAATGGCCGCTATTACATTTGATAAATCCTTAAACTGATGCTTATATATCTCTATCATTCTTAAGCCCTGGTCATAATATTCATTAACGATAGCCTTGATACTTGTAGACTTACCGGTTCCGGCATCACCGTAAAGCAAACAGTTATTTGCTACTTTTCCCTGAACAAAAGCTTCTGTATTATCTACCAGCTTCTTCTTCTGAATCTCATATCCTGTCAGATCATCTAATACAACCTTATCTAAATTGTTAATTGGAACAAAGTCTGGCTTTCCGTTATTCTCTACAATACGGAACGCTTTGTTAAGACCAAACATTCCTACTCCATAATCTTTATAAAACTTCACAACTGCATCAAAAAAAGTATCCACATCTTCTGCTGTTGCAAGTTCATCTGATAATGCACGCACCTTTTCACTTACGTTCTTATTATACATACGCTCTGTCTTGCCGATTGCCTTATAGTCTAAGATCGTACGGAAACAATCGATTCCCAGTGTCTCCTCGATTGCTCTGAAATCATAGTGAAACAGGTTCATAAATACCTGAAAATCATTCTTTGCAAAATGATTTACTGTCCCGTTATTCGCCCCTACTTTTTCACTCGTCATACTAAAAGAATTCTCATTCGTCACAAGTACAAATGTAAGATAATTATGCCATAAGTTTTTATCAAAACCGTATGTCGTTGCCAGATCAAGCAATGCCTTCATCTCTTTATAAATATCAGTAATCAGCTCATCCGCTCTGTAATGGCAGCTGTCAAATCTCTTAAAAATATCTGCGAGATTTAAAAGAATACTGTCTTCTCCTAAATCACGATATAAAATCAACTTTGATACTTCTCTGTACATTTTCTATTCCTCCTGATTCTCAGAACAGTTTTTCAAGATCTCATCTACATTTAATGCATCGATCTGAGAAGCGAACTGACTCTTTAACTGTTCTATCTTATCTTTCGCCTGTTCACGATCCCCATCAAATGACGTGTATCCTTTAAAAGATGCTACCATTGGTTTATCCTCATCTGATGCATCCCCCTTAGAATACAACTCTAGACCCGGAAATGCAAACTTTGGTTTATCTTCATCGTGAACATTACCATTCTTAAGGTCTTCTAAGGTTACCAGACCCGGAAATGCATGTTCCGGCCGGTAATCTGGCATCTTAAATACATCAAAACATTCTAAAATATCCACATCTGTCATATCATCTGGCAAATCTTCTTTTAAATACTCCGGATGGTACTGCTTATAAAATTCATAAATAACCTGCTTTACCTTCGGGTCACGAATATCTGTCTCTACCCTCTCATCATTAATAAACAGATAATATCTGTCTACATACGGCAAAATACGTTCTTCTGCAGTAATAGAGGTTACTTCCGGCACACTGTCATAAGAGACTTCCAGCCGGTGAAATGTTCTCTGTCCTTCCTGTGTCTGTGTAACACTCTCGATTTTATATTTATCTAACTCAAAAAACATACTTTTTAATAACGTAAATTCATACATAAATTCATTCTCCCAATACTTTATTGTGTTTTTAAAATCTCTTCCATCTCATCAAGCAATTCACCAAACAGCTTTAATGCAGACTCTACTGGCTCTTTCGTTGCCATATCAACATCACAAAGACGCAACAGCTCGATCGGATTCATGGAACTTCCACCACTCAGAAACTTAAAATATCCTTCTTTCGCCTTTTCATCCCCACTTAAAATCTTTCTACTAATAGCAATCGCTGCAGAATAACCTGTCGCATACTGATATACATAAAATGGTGTATAGAAGTGTGGGATTCTCGCCCATTCTAATGCGATTTCTTTATCAATAACAATACCTTCTCCAAAATACTGCTGATTCAGCTTATAATAAATATCACATAATACTTCTGCCGTAAGAGGTTCCTTTTTCGCCGCCATCTCATGTGTAATCTTCTCAAACTCCGCAAACATAGTCTGACGGTACAGTGTTCCTTTAAACTGTTCTAAGAAATAGTTGATCAGATACATTTTTTCTTTTGTATCTTCCGTATTCTTTAATAAATATTCCATTAGCAGAGCCTCATTACATGTCGAAGCTACTTCTGCAACAAAAATACGATATCCTGCATAAATATATGGCTGATTCTTATCTGAATAATAAGAGTGCATCGAATGTCCCATCTCGTGCGCTAACGTAAATACATTATTTAAATTATCCTGATAATTCATCAGCACAAACGGATGGCATCCATATGCTCCCCAGGAATACGCACCGCTACGCTTTCCTTCATTCTCATATACATCAATCCAGCCATTCTCCATTCCATCGGAGAGAACCTTCCCGTATGCTTCCCCTAATGGTGCAAGCCCCTTTTTTACGATTTCTTTTGCCTGTGCAAACGGGACTTTCATCTCAAACTCTTCAACCATCGGTGCATACAGATCATACATGTGAAGCTCTGGCACTTTTAATGCCTTTTTGCGAAGTGCAACATAACGATGCATGAGATCCATATGCTCATGTACTGTATCGATCAGGTTTGTATACACAGATACCGGAATCTCTCCTCCATCTAATGCCATCTCTAAAGAGGAATTATAATGTCTTCTCTTTGCAAAAAACGCTGTATTCTTGAGATTAGCCGCATAAAGTGCCGCTAATGTATTCCTGTATTGTCCATACTGTGAGTAAACCGACTCAAATGCATTTTTTCGAATATTTACATCTCTGTTCTCTAAAAGAAGAGTATATCTTCCATGACTTACCGGTATCTTCTCGCCTTCTTTTCCCTCGATTGACGGGAATCGAATATCTGCATTATTAAACATAGAAAAAATATTCGACACATCGGCAGACATATCGGATACATCCGCAAGAATCGCCTCTTCTTCTTTGGAAAGAACATGCTCCTTCTGGCGGAATAATTCATAAAAATATCTTCTGTATAATTCCATATCCGGATTCTGTGAAAACCACAGTTCTATCGTGTCCTCGCCTATTGCTAAAAGTTCCGGCTCTTCAAATACAACTGCACTGTCAAGCTGTAAAGATAATGCCTGCGCCTTTCCTGCAAGCCCCTGATAAAAACTATTCCCCGTATCTTCATGATATCGCTGATTGGCATAAACATATATGGCCTCAAACTTCTTCATGACTTCTTCTTTTTTACGCATATACTCTACAAAAACTTCAGAACCTTCTTTCAGTCTTCCTTCATATGCCGCAAGTTCCTTTACCCGCTCTGAAAGCGCTTCATAATCCTTTTCCCATACCTCATCTGATGCATATAAATCCTGAATATGCCACTGGTATGCCGGATCACTTTCCGCTCTTTTTTTAACCGTTCTTTCTGTTTCTCTTTCTGCCATTTTATCTGTGCCTCCTGTCTCTTTTATGTACTCTCGGAATCTTTTATGTACTCTCGGAATCTTTTTGCTGCTTATTTCGCTGAAATTATTTTATCCCATCGGGCATATACTGTAATATTCTTTTCATTCCCCTTTGGAATTACTTTAATCTGATTTCCTTCTTTATCATACCATCCTCGGAAATAATATCCTCTCCTTGTCGGTTCTTTTAATAAAATATCACTTTTACCAGAAGCCCGCACCTTATTTTTCGGAGAATTCACTCCCGCATTCCGATACGTAATAGTATATCCCGAAACCTTTACTTTAAACCTCTGGCGCTTTCCGTTAATTCTTACAGAAATGTACGTTTCTCCAGCCTTTCTCGCTATCATATATCCGGTATTATTGATACTTACAACCGAAGAGTTCCCGCTTGTCCATCCGGAAGTTCTTGCTGCCCGGTCATGCATATGGCTTGGTGTCATCTGTCTCACCTGTCCAGCCTGCATAGAAAGGCGCTTCTTTCCTCGTTTTGTAAGCTCTCCTGTTCTTATCCGCTTTCCAAGATAAACTTTCGAATATCCCTTTCGCACTCCATGAAAATCCGAGATATAATAAGAAAGATATCCCCGTTTATTTACCGTAAAACGTCCAATATATATAAGCTTCCATAACGGATCTGAAACTTCCGAACTTTCTTCCCTCTCATCTACTTTTCTCAGCAAAACAGGATTTCTCTTAACAAATCCCATCTTGTAGATACCTGAATTCATTGAGAATATAATGTAATGATTATACGGTTCGATCCATCCAATATATCTGCCTCCGGAAGGACTGTATACCGTTTTTGTTTTCTTTCCCTGAAGAGTAGAACACTTCAAAGAATTATCCTGAGAAATCCAGTACCAGAAACCTTTTCTGTAAAATGTACATGTTCTTGCCTTCAGTGCATTCTTTATTTCTTTATTATCTTTTATATAATCCGAATTAGAAATCGGAATTCCCCGCATATTCAAATCGTTCGAATTACCCTGACCATATAAATCTTTCACCTTGTATCCCGGATGTGTCTTTAAAAACCCTTTCTTTCCAACAAGAAAACTTTCATAACTAACCACAGCACCTTCATGCTTTCCCGTTCCAACTCCATTCGTCAAATCTACATAGTACCACTTTCCATTCAACTTTATAACGTTCCAGGAATGGTTCTTCGAATAGTTACTTACGACCGCACATGGAATTCCAAGCGTGTTCATTGCAAGGGCATACGCATTCGCAAGACCATCACAAACCCCGATGTGCTTCACCAGAACATCATATCCCGTATGTGCATCCGCAGATTCTCTGTATATGGTATTCTTTGCAAAATACGTATATACCGCCATCGCCTTATCCGCCTGCGTCATAGAAGATTCTACAGACCCTAACGCTTCATCCAGACCTTTGATGATCTTTTTATATCGTCTTTGAAACTTTGTCCTGCTGATAAGCTTCGTGCTGTTAAATACCGTTGCATTCCCTTCTTTTTCTACCGCATAATACTGGGACCAGTTTGAATCAAGGAAATCGATTCGTTCCGCCATAATCGCCGCCCTGTTATTAATCGCTGCCGCCCGGAGACATGCCCTTCCTGAAGAGCCCTGACTAACCGAACCGTAAACATCCATATTCTGTGTCACCGTTCCTTCTATCATCAGTTTTGACAGTACGTTAATATATTCTCTTTGTGTATTCGAAAATGACGCCGCATTCACATCCTTTGTAAAAAAAACGCTCCCTGCTAAAATAACGCATAATAAAATCAAAATATGGCCTGCTCTTTGCAGACGTTTACTCAACCCTCTCTGTTCATCCACATGTATACCTCCTCTCAAATAGATAACCAGTACATTTGTTTTGTGCTCTACTATCTATCTTATCATCATATATTAAAAATAGCAATTATTGTCGAAACATGATAGAATATAAATATTATGCCACAGGCACGATAAACAGGAGGAACATTTCATGGCTAAAACCGCTGAATTCCATACTTTACTCCGCAATTACCGCGGAATTATGGGCAATATACGTATCAATAACCTCTGGATTTCTTTTGATTCCTGCTTCTTTAATTATTATGCAGATGACGATGAGATTCAGTTTAATCTTGCAGGACAGGAGGGAGTTGTCACGATTCCATCTGTCATTTCCTACGATAAAGTTGATGAAGAAGACTTATTTGAGGATGCTGTAGCCGGATATACCGCAACATTGGAATCTGGTGATACCGTCACCTTCTACTGCTTTAACGCAAAGAATAAGGGGTGATTTGTCAAAACAGACGAATTTCGAAAGAATAACAGCCCACAAATGGGAAGATAATCACTGCGTAGAAAATGCTCGCTGAATTTTTATTTGCTCCGACATCACATTTGTGGGCCGTTATTCTTTCGAAATTCTGTTTTTGATAAATCACTATGTAAGATGGAGTATAAGCCGGAAGATGTTCTGTTTATTCTCTTATATAGCTTTTTCTATATATCTTTTTCTACCATATTGATTTAAAAAGATATATAAAAAGCCTTGCATTTAT
>OGQU01001514.1_pt1 | contig 18528 bp, 9 predicted proteins | sample 1553341 | NCBI WGS metagenome assembly OGQU01 (sample SAMEA2579920, study PRJEB22360) | human gut metagenome | biome: human gut; feature: human-associated habitat; material: faeces | place: Denmark | collected 2008/2010 | reverse complement strand
ATAACCCGGCCGTCACCGAACTCATGCTTCGTGCGAGAGCGCGCGGCATTCCTGCGGTCAACGGTCTGCGCATGCTTGTCGTGCAGGCCGAAGCCGCCGGCGTAGAGTGCCATACGGACATGAACCCGCTGCTGCTGAAACCCAACACCGACAAGGTCTGTCAGGTGATCCTCAACGGCCGGGTCATCGGAAACAGCTCCGCCGCCGAATTCTTCCGCACCGGGCCCGGGCGGGAGGCCCTGCGGCGCGAGGTCTGCGCCGCCTACGACCGTCTGGCGGCGCGCTACAACCCCGTGGTGCTCGAAGGCGCCGGAAGCATCAGCGAACTGAACCTGCGCGATGCGGACCTCGTGAATATGCCAATGGCCGCCCACGCCGGGGCGGACGTGTTTCTGGTGGCCGACATCGACCGCGGAGGGGTGTTCGCCTCGGTGTACGGAACGATGCAGCTGCTCGAAGCGTGGGAACGCCGGCTGGTCAAAGGCATCTTCATCAACAAGTTCCGCGGCGACATCAGCCTCTTCGACGAAGGCCGCCGGATGCTCGAAAAACTCTGCGGCATCCCCGTGCTGGGCGTGATCCCCTACCTGCGCGACGTGCATATCGAAGCCGAAGACTCCGTGGCGCTCGACCGGCGCCACCGCCGGGCCGAACCCGGCAAGGTCAACATCGCTGTCGTGCTGCTGCGCCACCTCTCGAATTTCACCGATTTCGATACGCTGGAACGCCGTCCCGGCGTCTGCCTCTATTACACCGATTCGCCCGAAGCGCTCGACGATGCCGACATCGTCTTCCTGCCCGGGTCCAAAAGCGTGATGGCCGACCTGGCGGAACTCCGCCGCAAGGGGCTGGCCGACCAGATCGTCCGGCTGGCCGAAGCAGGACGCACCGTGGCGGGCATCTGCGGCGGTTATCAGATGATGGGCCGCACCATCCGCGATCCGCACCGCATCGAAAGCGACACGGAAACGATGCCGGGACTGGGACTGCTGCCCGTCGAAACCGTGCTGGCCGGCGAGAAGGTCACCCGGCAAATCCGGTTCACCCTCCCCGGCGACGACCGCACGGGATCGGCCTACGAAATCCACATGGGACGCACCGCTCCGCTCCCCGGACACCCGGCGGAACCGCTCGCACGCCTCGCCGACGGAACCAGCGACGGCTGCGTCGCCGGGAACTGCCTGGGAACCTACCTGCACGGGATCGCCGACAATCCCCTTTTCATCGACCGACTGCTGCGCCCCTTCGCAGCACGGCTTCCCCGGACGGAGCTCCCCGACGCCCGCGCCTACAAGGACCGGCAGTACGACCTGCTGGCCGATCGCGTGCGCCGGAACACCGACATGGAACGGCTTTACGAAATCCTGAGCCGCTGAAAACAGCTCCGTGCGGGAAGCCCCGCCGGAAGAGAAGCATCCCGAAAATTAGTTAGCGTAAAAAATACCCCAAACGGCCGCCCGCCGGAAAGCCGGGATACGCCGGACACTTAGTCCCGAAAATACGGTATCAGGGGCCTCCGAAAACATCTCGGACGTTTTTCCGCGCGCCGCACGGCATCCGGTGTTATGGGTCCGGAGCCGTGTGTGCACGCACACACACGGCATTTTCCAACAAAAAAATTATATAACTTTGCCTTGGACCCGTTCCCCCGGAGCGAACGGAAGCGACAGGCACGCTACAATCATTCACAACATAAAACCAACTAACTAATTACAATCATGAAGAAACTATTGACGAAAGTTCATTGGCTGTGTGCCGTCCTGCTGGCGGCAACGCTGCTGCAACCGGGACTTGGCGTCGCCCAGAAAAGTGGGGGGGGGGAAATTCACCCTCTCGGGCACTGTCAAAGGTGACGGCCAGCCCCTCGTCGGCGCGACCGTAGTCGAGCCGGGCACGTCGAACGGCACGGTGACCGGTGCAGACGGCAAATTCTCGCTTTCGCTCTCGAAACGCGGGGCGTCCATCCAGGTATCCTTCATCGGATATGTGACCAAGACGCTCACCGCGAACGCCGATTTTCTGGAGGTCGCGCTCGACTCCGACGCCCAGAAGATCGACGAAGTGATGGTCGTCGCCTACGGCACGATGCGCAAACGCGACGTGACGGGCTCCATCACCTCCATTTCGTCGGAATCCATCGAACGCCGCGCCCCCGCGAACGTCTTCGAGGCGTTGCAGGGACAGGTCGCCGGCGTGCAGATCTCCGCAGGTTCGGGACAGCCGGGCGAAAGCTCGCAGATCAACATCCGCGGTATCTCGACCTTCTCGGCCGAGGGCGTGAAGCCGCTCTACGTGGTGGACGGAATCCCGATGGAGGACATCGACGGCATCAACCCCGGCGACATCACCTCGATCGAGGTCCTCAAGGACGCCGCGTCGGCCGCCATGTACGGTTCGCGTTCGGCCAACGGCGTCATCCTCATCACGACCAAGGGCGGTCAGGAGGGGGCTCCGCGCATCGACGTGAAATACCTCCACACCTGGGGAAAACTCTCCCACAAACTCGCGCAGGCCACGCGCGCCGACCGCCGCAAGTTCGACATCCTGCGCGACACCTATCATAAGGACAACGCGACGGGCTACGTTGACAACGCCAGCAACCAGCTGATCAACGACTCGCTGAACGCAGCGTTCAACGTTGACAACGACTATCAGGACCTGCTTTTCCAGTGGGCCCAGAAAGACCAGGTGGACCTGAGCGTCGCCGGCGGCACGAAGCGGATGAAATACTTCGGATCGACGGGCTACTACAACGAGCGCGGTATCGTCCCCAACACGAATTTCCAGCGTCTGACGGCCCGTATCAACGCCGACTACACGGCCGCCAACTGGCTGACGCTCCACAGCCGCGTATCGCTGGGCTACTCCCAGAAGAACGGCATCAACGAAGGGCAGCTGATGACCGCGATGCTGTCGCGCCGCCCCTATTTCAACCTCTACTACCCCGACGGCACGCTGGCCGGCGTATTCCAGGGCCAGAAGAGCCCGCTGGCACAGGTGAAATACACCACCGACCGCACGGAATACTATCAGGGCAACCTCTATCAGGGCTTCGAGCTGAAGCTCGCCAAGGGGCTGACGTTCCAGACCAGCATCAACGCCAACCTCTATCTCAACAAGCGCCAGCGCGTCTACCCGAGCATGATCACCGACGAGTGGCAGAAGAGCAACAGCGGCTACGCCGCCGACAACCTCAACTGGAACTGGCTCAACGAGAACGTCCTCACCTATAAGAACAAGTGGGGCAACCACAACTTCTCGGCCCTCGTGGGTTTCAGCGAGCAGCAGTGGCGCACCGACCAGACCGTTCTGTCGGGCATCAACTCCTCGACGGACTTCATCCCCACGATGAACGCCTTCGCCGCCAACCTCACCCTGAACGAGACCGGCACCTGGCAGTCGAATCACTCGATGGCGTCGCTCTTCGCCCGCGTGACCTACGACTTCAAGGCGAAATACCTGATCCAGGCCACCTTCCGCCGCGACGGTTCGTCGCGCTTCTCGAAAGGCAATCGCTGGGGCAACTTCCCCTCGGTATCGGCCGCATGGCGCCTTTCGGACGAGAATTTCATGAGCTTCTCGCGCCGCGCGCTCGACGACGCCAAGATCCGCGTCAGCTGGGGTATCACCGGCAACGAGCAGATCGGCAACTACGACTACCTCTATTCCTACGCCACGGGCGACATCTACGACGGCGTGGGCGGCGTCTACCCCGCACACCTCGCCGTGGACAACCTGCGCTGGGAGGAGACCCGCCAGGTGGACGTGGGTCTCGACCTGAGCTTCTTCAACAGCCGCCTGACCATCACGGCCGACTACTACGACAAGTACACCGACGGTCTGCTGGCCAACCGCGAGCTCCCGAAGGAGTCCGGATTCTCGACCATGCGCACGAACGTCGGCGAGGTCAGCAACCGCGGTTTCGAGTTCTCGATCGCCGGCGACCTCGTCCGCACGAAGGATTTCCGCTGGAACGCGTCGTTCAACATCTCGCGCAACTGGAACACCGTCGAGAAACTCGCCGAGGGCGAACCCTATCTGGAAAACGACCTCTGGTGGATGGCCGAGGGCGGTTCGATCGGCGACTTCTACGGCTACAAGCAGATCAACATCTTCCCCTACGACGAGTCGAACGCCTTCACGCCCGACACGTGGCAGCAGCTCACGCCGGTCTTCGAAAACGGCTCGTTCAGCCACTACACGCTCGACGGGCAGGTTTACAACGGCAGCTACGTGCAGAAGAAACTGCCCAACGGCAAACCTTTCCGCGGCGGCGATGTCAACTGGGAGGAGTCCGCGGGTTCGCGCGACGGCGTGATCGACGAAAACGACCGCATGATCATCGGCAACGCGCTGCCCACCTACACCGGCGGCCTGAGCACGAACTTCACCTACAAGAACTTCGGTCTCTTCGTGTCGTTCTACTACTCGTTCGGCGGGCAGATCTACAACTACGCCGAGCACCAGCGCAACATGTTCCTCTACACCTCGACGACCCCGTCGCCCCACGTGATCAACAACATGTGGATACACCAGGGCGACCAGGCGCTCTACCCGCGCCCCTACAACGACGAGTACAACAACGCGCGCTACGCCAACTCGTTCTACGTCGAGGACTCCGACTACATCCGCCTGTCGAACGTGCGTCTGTCCTACGACCTGCCGGAGCGCTGGCTCAAATCGCTGCGCATCAAGGCGCTGCAAGTCTACATCTTCGGCAACAACCTGATGACGTGGACCTCTTACAGCGGCTACGACCCCGAGTTCTCGTCGTCCAACCCGCTGCAAATCGGCCGCGACACCTACCGCTACCCCATGAAACGCGAATTCGGCGCAGGTATAAACGTTAAATTCTAAAGGCTTACAACAATGAAAAAGATCAAATACATACTTGCAGCCCTCCTGCTGGTCTCGGGGTTCAGCTCGTGCGAGTCGTTCCTCGACGAACAGCCCGTGAGCGAACTCCCCGCCGACCAGATGTGGACCTCCTCGCGCGAAGCCAAGGCCGGCGTGAGCCAGATCTACGGGTTCTTCCGCTCGGCCATGCGCGAAAACTACTTCTACTGGGGCGAATTCCGCTCGGACGACTTCGCCCCCGGAGCTTCGACGGCAGCCACCCAGCAGCGCGTCATCGACAACCAGCTGACCACCGACCTCAACTGCACGAAGTGGACCGCCCTCTATCAGGTCATCAACCAAGCCAACCTCTGCATCAAATACCTGCCGGGCGTCGATATGCCGTCGGTGTCGGACCGCAACGACCTGCTGGGACAGGCTTACGGCATGCGTGCGCTGGCCTATCTCTACGCCGTGCGCGTCTGGGGCGACGTGCCCCTGTTCACCGAGCCCAACGAGGAGTACAGTCAGGAGATCTACCGCGAGCGCACCGACATGAACTACATCCTCCGCGAGGTGGTTCTCGAAGACGCCAAAAAGGCCGAGTCGCTGATCGACCGCACGAAGAACAAGGAGCGCAAGCGCATCTCGGTCTACGGCGCGTGGGCGATCATGGCCGACACCTACATGTGGCTCAAGGAATACAGCCTGGCCGACCAGACCATCGAGAAGATGAAGAACGACGCGTCGTTCATGGCCCTCGAAACCGACATCAGCACCTGGAAGAAGATGTTCGCCGAGGAGCTGAACAACAAGGCCAGCGACAACACCCCCGAGAACGACGAATACAGCACCAAGGAGTTCATTTTCATCGTGCATTTCAACATGGACGAGGTGGGCACCAACGGTTACAGCTACATGTACCAGTGGTTCACGGGCTCGGGCAACCGCGCCGCCGTGATGTCGCCGGCGCTGCTGGCCAAATACGATCAGGAAAAGGACCTGCGCTTCCCGCTGGTGACGAAGAACTACCAGTCGGGCTGGGAGATGCGCAAATACATCTCGGGCGACATCTCCTCGACGCTCAACAGAACCTGCGAAGTGGGCTACCCCATCTACCGCTATTCGGACATGATCCTGTTGCAGGCCGAAGCGCAGGCCCGGCAGAGCAAGTGGGAGGAGGCCCTCGACCTGGTGAAGCCGATCCGCACGCGCGCCGGTCTCGAAACCCCTTCGGCCGCGGATTTCGCCGACGAGGAGGAGCTCGTGGACTTCATCCTCGACGAGCGCCAGCGCGAACTGGTCGGCGAAGGCCGCCGGTGGTTCGACCTCGTGCGCACGGGCCGCTGGAAGAGCGTCATGGGCCCGATCAACGGCTGCCAGGAGGACGGCAACGAACTCTTCCCGATTCATTTTTCCCATCTGGACCAGAACAAGAAACTGGTGCAGAACAGCTACTACGCAACGAGTAAATAATTTCCAAAACGACCTGTACCATGAAACCCATAATCAAGAAATTGTCGTTGCTTCTGGCGGTCGCGCTGACCGCAGCCTGCGGCGACATGAAACTGCAAACCGACGCCGACTACGACCATTCGGTGCTCGACCCCCACATCCCGATGACGGCGTGGGAGTATTTCGAAACCCGTACGGACATTTTCAGCGAGTTCATGGCGGCCGTCGAATACGCCGGCATGAAGGAGTACTACACCCAGACCGGCCGCGAATACACCTTCCTGGCGCTGACCAACACGGCCGTCAAGGCGTTCGTGAGCACCTATCCCGACAAGTCGAAGATCACCGACTGCCCGAAGGAGGACGTGCAGAACCTGCTGCGCTACCACATCATCGACGGTTTTTACAGCGGCTACGGAGAGCTTCCCGTGGAGGCGATCTTCGTGCTGACGCTGCGCCGCGGCGAAGAGGGTCTGATGACCATGCTCACGCGCAAGAACCCCTGGATGGCCGACGCCGGAGCGATCATCGTGAACGACACGGGCACGAACGGCAACTCGCCCATGCGCAAGTCCGTGAGCTGCAACATCATGCCGACCAACGGCGTGATCCACGTCTTCGACTCCTACTGCTATTACAGGAAATAGGACACGACGAACATTAAAACACCGAAAACCATGAACAAGAGATTATTCACGATACTGGCCGGGATTTTCGCCGTCATGTCGTTCGCAGCCTGCAACGACGACAAGGGAATCGACCCTTCGGCCGCCGAACCGACCATCACCTACGCCTACGACACGCTGGAAGCCGACCTCAACGTGGTGGACAACCTGCCGGTCGTCGCCATCGTCAAATCGGAAGCAGGGCTCAAAAGCGTCTCGCTCAGCATCAACACCTCGGACGGGGAGACGGTTCCCGTGACCACCGTCACCGAGTTCTTCAACGCCAGGAGTTACAGCCTCGCGGAGGAGATCAACTACGAGTCGAACTACACCGAGGCCGTGATCGAGGCCGTGGACCTGCTGGGCCGCAAGGCCGAGGCGAAGATGCCGATCTCGATCATCGACATTGTGGAAGCCCCCTCGATCGTCTTCACGCCCGCAAAATGGTCGTACGACGAGACCGTCGGCGGCGAGAAGCCCCGCACGCACATCGAAGTGAACACCTCGGCGCTGTTGCAGTCGATCGAGATCACCCGCGTGAAGACCTCGGGACAGGAACCCTATACGAGCCTGACGTTCACCGACGAAGATCAGCAGAAATCGTGGACCTTCGACGAAATGATCGAGTTCGACGAATTCGACAGAGGCTTCAAGGTCAAGGCCGTTGACAACTACGGACAGGTGCGCATCGAGACGATGCAGATCCAGTACAAGACCGTTCCGCCTCCCGTCGTGACCTTCGCCCAGACGACGATCGCGGCCGACAAGGACGAGGAAAAAACCGTCGAGATCGCCATCGAGTCGCAGGCCGGCGTCGTCAAAGTCGAGCTGTTCCGCGTGGAGGGCAAGACCGAGACATCGGTGAAGACCACGACCTACGAGAGGCTCAATGAACTGAACTACGCCGAGAAGATGCTCTTCACCAACTCCACGTCGGGCGTCAAGGTGATCGTCACGGACAATGTGGGCCGCACGACCACGGCAACGACCAAAGCCTGCGTCAACATGTACTACGTCGAGGATATTCCGGTCACCACGGCTCCGGCGGGCGACGGTGCGGAAGCTGCCGGCGGGGCGAAACGCCTGCTCTCGCTGGGCGACCAGAAGACCTACTCCGTGCAGGAGTGTCTGGAAAACACCGACTTGCAGTCGCACGCCGACGTTAAGGTCTACTACATGAACGGCAACGCCCAGTCGGTGCGCATCTACTCGATGGAGAATGCCGACGGCAAGAACGCGGAATACTCGTACAACGGCCAGAACATCGGCAGTTTCGGCGGGCTCAACGCCACCCGGTTCAAACTGCTCACGGACGTGGACTTCGAGAGCGCCACGGCCGCCGACATCGCCGCCATCGACGCCGGAACCATCCAGTCCTCAAACATCAAGGGCAAAGAGGAGCTGATCGGTGCCGTGATCGCCTTCAAAACGGGTGCGAAGTCCTCGGCCGGCAGCGGCAAAGTGGGCCTCATGAAACTCGTTGCGATCGGCGAGAAGATCGGCACGAACGCCAACGCCCGCGTATTCACCTTCGCGGTCAAACTCCCCAAGGAGTAACCGCATTTTCAGAATCGGAAATTCCTCCGGAGCAATTCTCCGGAGGGTTTTCCGTTCTTCGATAAACCGAACAGACCGAAACGATGACCCCGTTACGCATTTCACTCGCCGCTGCGGCACTGCTTCTGCTTCCGGCGGCAGCTCCGGCGCAAAACGGCAAGAAAATCTACGCCGACTACCACGGCGTGCGCTACACGCGCGCCCACGACGGCAAACTGGGCCGCTGGGAGATGCACGCCGAAACCGCCAAGTCGAAGACCGGGCGGAAAACGCTCTGCTACAACGCCGATTTCATGGACGCCGCAGGGCGCCACGACATCGCCGCCGCGGCCTATCCGCAGGCGGCTCCACCTCCGAAAAGTACGCCCCCCACGCCGCCGCCGCGGCTTATCCGCAGGCGGGCATGCAGTCGAACCTCGACCCCGACTACATCGAATACCAGATTCTCTCGGCCAAGGCCGCGGGCATCGACGGATTTTTCATCGAATGGGGTTTCATGGACCACGAGAACGACAAACTGCTGAAAGCCATGCAGCCCGTGGCCGCGAAATACGGCTTCGAAATCGGCGTCAACTGGTGCGACGGCTGGCTCTACTACGACTGGATCACCCGCATGCACCCCGAAATCGACACCCGCGAGGCCAAGACCGAGCATTACGCCCGCTGCTACCAGTATCTGGTGGACAACGTGCTGTCGGGCCCGACGGCCCCGACCGTCGGCGGACGCCCGGTCTTCTACCTCTTCGGCCCGGGCGCCCAACCCGCGGAATACGCCTATGCCGCTTCGAAGGTCCGCCTGCCCGAGGGCATGCCGCAGTCTGCCGTGCTGCGCCGCTGGGCCGAGTGGGGCACGCTCGAAGAGAACCGCTACGTTCCCGTGCGCTGGAGCCCCGAAATCCAGTCGTGGAAGGAGCTGGGGATGATCCCCACGGCGTGGCTGCCGGCCCGCGTGCGCCCGATGGACGCCGCGCACCCCCATTGGGACCACTACGCCGAACCGGACGACCTCATCGAGTTTATGAAGCCGTTCCGCGACTCGGTGTGGATGAGCGCCGATCCGGCCTACACCGTCAAGTCGGGATTCGTCATGCCGGGCATGGACAACCGCGGCTGCGCCGGCTGGGGCGGACAGCATTTCTACTACATCCCGCGGGACGGGGGCCGGACCTACGAACGCATGTGGGAGTTCAGCATGGCTTCGCGCGACAGCCTCGACATGATGTTCATCGCCTCGTGGAGCGACTACACCGAGGGGCACGAGATCGAACCCACGGTGGAGAACGGCGACCGCGAACTGCGCACGACGCTGCATTACGCCGCGCAGTTCAAGGAGATGCCGGAGGACGCTTCGGGCATCGCGCTTCCCGCCCGGCTCTTCGGCCTGCGCAAACGGAGCGAATACCTCGCCGCGGCACGCCGCAAGACGGCCGATGCCGACGCCCTGCTGGACCAGGCCGCCACCGCGATCGCCGAAGGTAGTTATTCGGAGGCCGCCGAACGGCTCTCCGCGGCCGAAGCGGCCGTCGATGCGCTCGAAAAGACGCTCAAAAACCGCACGCTGGATGTTCCGGAATCGGAACTGCGCTTCAGCAGCGACGCCGTGCACGGCGTCCGGTACGCCTCGCCCGAGCTGAAAGTCTACCTGCCCGAAACGGCCGTCCGGTCGCTGATCGCGGCGCGCACCCACACGGGCTATCTGGAATTCGAATACTTCGACGACGCCCCGACGGGCGATTTCGTCTTCCTCTACTCGCGCACCGAGCGTCAGCCCAAGGACATTTTCGCCACCGTCGCCAAGTTCAAGACCGACGGCACGGGCACATGGAAACGGGTGCGGGTCGAACTGGCCCCCGAAAACGTGCTTTACGCCACGACGCCGGGCTTTACGCTGATGTTCAAAGGCAAACTGAAGCTGCGCGACGTGAGCTTCCACTACACCCTCAGCCGATGATGCGCCTGCTCACCACCCTGCTGCTGGCCGCCGTCTGCACCGCCTGCGGCGGTCCCTCGCGCGACGGCAACGCCTTCACGTTCGACGAGGCGGGCATGGCCTACCGCGTCGAGTTCCGCACGGAAAACACCGTGCGCATCCTCGTCCGCCCGGCCGGATCGCCCCTCGTGACGCAGCGGCTGGTCGTGGATTCCGTGCCCGCGGCTCCCGTCGAGGTGCGCCGCGAGGCCATCGAACACGGCTATGCGTTCCGCACGCCGCAGCTCCGGGTGGAGTTCGACCGCACGCGGGGCCTCTTCTCGTTCCGCGACGCCCGCACGGACGCCCTGCTGCTCGCGGAAACCGCCCGCTCGCTCCGTCCCGACACCGTGGGCGGCGAGGCGTGCTACGCCGTGACCCAGCGGTTCGCCGGGACCGACGACGAGGCGCTGTACGGACTGGGCCAGTACCAGACGGGCGCCCTGAACTACAAACGCGACACGGTCCTGCTGTTGCAGGCCAACAAGGACATCGTCAACCCCTATCTGGTCTCCACGCGCGGCTTCGGACTGCTGTGGGACAACTACTCGGCCTCGGAGTTCCGCGACGGAGGCGACGCTTTCGAATTCACGTCGGAGGTGGGCGACGCCGTCGATTACTGGTTCGTCTACGGGGGCGATCCCGCAGGATGCGTGCGCGGCTACCGTGCGCTGACCGGCGCGGCGTCGATGCTTCCGAAATGGGCTTTCGGGTTCTGGCAGTCGCGCGAACGCTACAAGAGTTTCGACGAACTGACCCGCGTGGTCAGCGAATACCGCCGCCGGCACATCCCGATCGACATCATCGTGCAGGACTGGGAGTACTGGGGCGAAAAACCCCGGTGGAACGCCCTCCAATGGGACTCCGTGCGCTACCCGAACCCCGGGGCCGCCGTCGCCCGCCTGCACGAGGAGTACGGCGTGCGGCTGCTGGTGTCGGTGTGGCCGGGATTCGGCCCCGAAACGGCCGTGTACCGCGATCTGGAGGCCGCCGGAGTGCTGTTCGACGAACGGACGTGGGCCGGCTACAAGGTCTTCGACGCCTACGACCCCGCGGCGCGCGACATCTTCTGGCGCCACTTCCGCACGGGGCTCTTCGACACCGGCATCGACGGCTGGTGGATGGACGCCACCGAACCCTCGTTCCGCGAGGGATTCACCCAACGCAAGCAGGAGGCCCGGACCAAATCGGCCGGAAAAACCCATCTGGGAGCTTTCCACCGCTATCTGAACACCTATTCGCTGGTGTGGACGGGCGACCTCTACGGCCGTCTGCGCGCGGCGGCTCCCGAAAGCCGTCCCCTACCCCTCCCCGGAAGGCCCCTCGCCGGGCAGCAGCGTTACGGCACGGCCGTGTGGTCGGGCGACATCGTCGCCTCGTGGGAGACGATGAAACGCCAGCTGGCCGCGGGCGTCAACCTCGCGGCGTCGGGATTCCCCTACTGGACCTTCGACACGGGCGGATTCTACGTCACCGACAACGGCGGCATCTACCCCCGCGGACTGGCCGACCCGGCCTACAAGGAGCTCTACGCCCGCTGGTTCCAGTTCGGGGCCTTCCTGCCGATCTTCCGCGCCCACGGGACCAACGTCCCGCGCGAAGTGTGGCAGTTCGGCGACGAACGCAGCGTCTGGTACCGCAACCAGATCGAATACATCGACCTGCGCTACCGCCTGACGCCCTACGTCTACTCCACGGCCTACGACGTTGCGGCGAACGGCAGTTCGTTCATCGCGGCCGCGGGCATGGCCTTCCCCGAAGACCGGGCCGTCGCGGCTTACGACGAAGCCTATCTGTTCGGCCCCGCGCTGCTCGTGCGCCCCGTCTTCGAGCCGATGCCCGCCGGGGCCCGGACCCAGCCGGTCACGACGCTGCTGCCGCGCCACGACGGTGCATGGTGGTACGACTTCTTCACGGGCGAGGCTTTCCGCGGCGGGGAGCGCATCACCCGGGCGTGCGGCCTCACGGAACTCCCGGTCTACGCCCGGGGCGGCTCGATCGTGCCGACGGGCGCAGCGAAAGAGTCGGTCATGGCAGGTCCCGACACCGAGCTGGAAATCCGCGTCTACACCGGGGCCGACGCCCGCTTCACGCTCTACGACGACGCCGGAGACGGCTACGGCTATGAACAGGGCGAATACGCCCGCTGCACCCTCGGCTGGTCCGAAGCGGACGCCGCGCTGCGCATCTCCGCGCGCGAAGGCTCCTACCCCGGCATGGCGCAGGAGCAGACGCTCCGCATCCGGGTCTTCCGCCCCGGAGCGGAACCCGCGGAACAGACCGTCCGCTATACGGGCGAACCCCTCGAATGCAAATTCCAATTAACCGAAAACCGATGAAACACATCCGAATCATTCTCTGCCTGACGCTGTTTCTGACCGCCGCTTCGGCCGCGGCACGGGTCAGATACACGGTCAACGACGCCTGGCGTTTCACCAAAGGATCGCCCTACAACGCCTTCCAGCCCGCGGCCGACGACTCGGCGTGGGAGGTGGTGAACATCCCCCACACGTGGAACGCCGAGGACGCCGCAGACGACGTTCCGGGATTCTACCGCGGCCCGGCGTGGTACCGCAAACGGATCGTCCTCCCGGCCGACGCCGCCTCGAAGCAGGCGTATCTCTGTTTCGAGGGGGCCAATCAGGTGGTGCGGCTCTACGTCAACGGCCATTACGCCGGGAAACACACGGGCGGCTACACGCGCTTCGTCTTCGACATCACGAAATACATCGTCCCGGGCGGCGAAAACCTCTTCGCCGTCGAGGTGGACAACGCCCACGACCCCGACATCCCGCCCCTGTCGGCCGACTTCACCTTCTTCGGCGGCATCTACCGCGACGTGAGCCTGCTCCTGACCGACAAGGTGCACGTGGCACCGACCGACTTCGGATCGCCGGGCGTCTACCTCTCGACCCCCGAGGTCACGGCCGAACGGGCCGCGGTCGAGGTGCGGACGCTGGTGGCCAACAGCGGCACGGAACCCGTCCGGGTGCGCGTCGAGCACCGCATCGTCGGGCCCGACGGACGCGAGGCCGCCCGCGCGGAGGACATGGCGGAAATCGCCGCCGGAAGCGTCGCGGAACAGCTCCGCCGCGGCATCACGATCGCGTCGCCCCGGCTGTGGGACATCGACGAACCGAACCTCTACCGCGTACTGACGCGCATCGTGGCCGAGGACGGCCGCGTGCTGGACGAGGTTTCCAACCCGCTGGGCCTGCGGTGGTTCTCGTTCGACCCCGACAAGGGCTTCTCGCTCAACGGCCGCCCGCGCAAGCTCGTCGGCACGTGCCGCCACCAGGACTACCTGGGCCGCGGCTGGGCGCTGCACGACGAGATGCACGAACGCGACGTGCGCCTGATCAAAGAGATGGGCGGCAACTTCCTGCGCGTGTCGCACTACCCGCAGGACCCCGTGGTGATGGAGATGTGCGACCGGCTGGGCATCGTCGCCTCGGTCGAAATTCCGGTGGTCAACGCCGTCATCGAAAGCCGGGAGTTCCTCGAAAACTCGGTGCGGATGGTCCGCGAGATGGTCCGTCAGGACTTCAACCACCCCTCGGTGATGATCTGGGCCTACATGAACGAAACGCTGCTGCGCCCGCCCTACACCGACGAGGCCCGCACGAAGGAGTATTACAAGGCTATCGAACACGTGGCCCGCACGCTGGAGGAGACCATCCGCCGCGAGGACCCCGCGCGCTACACGATGATCGCCTTCCACAACGCCCCGGAACGGTATGCCGCCGCCCGCCTGACGCAGATTCCGATGATTCAGGGCTGGAACCTCTATCAGGGGTGGTACGAAAAGGACATCACGGGCTTCGAGCGCATCCTCGACCGGCTCCACGCGCAGTATCCCGACAAGGTGCTGATCGTGACCGAGTACGGCGCCGATGTCGATCCGCGCCTGCACTCGTTTTCGCCCGAGCAGTTCGACTTCTCGCAGGAATACGGGCTGGTCTACAACCGTCATTACCTGGAACAGATGCGCAAACGCCCCTTCATCGCGGGTTCGTCGCTCTGGAACCTCAACGCCTTCTACTCCGAGCCGCGCGCCGATGTCGTGCCCCACGTCAACAACAAGGGCGTCACGGGCCTCGACCGCGAGCTGAAAGACACCTATCTTTTCTACAAGACCGTGCTCAACCGCACCCCGCAGCTCATCATCGGCAACCGCGAGTGGCGGAACCGCAGCGGTGCGGACGACGGCTCGGGCCGCTGCACACAGCCCGTTCCGGTCTTCACCAACCAGCCGTCGGTGACCCTGACGGTCAACGGCCGCAGGATCGGCACCAAACGTCCCGAAGGGGGCGTGGCGATGTTCGACGTGCCGTTCGCGGACGGCGAGAACCGCCTCGTGGCCCGGGCCGGAGCGCTCACCGATGTCCTGACGGTCGGATTCCGGCTGGCGCAGGCGTCGCCCGAACGGTTCACCGAACTGAACGTCATGCTCGGTTCGCCCCGCTATTTCGACGACCGCGAAGCGGGTCTGGCGTGGATTCCCGAGCGGCCCTACACCCCGGGCAGCTGGGGATACGTCGGCGGCGAGGCGGCGCGGCGCTCCCGAAACCGGTGGTTTCGAGCACGTCGAACAGGCGCGCGGGAACCGGATGGCTCGGCAGCGCGTCCGACATCCTCGGCACGAAGAACGACCCCGTGTTCCAGACCCAGCGCGTCGGCATCGAGTCGTTCCGCGCCGACGTGCCCGACGGCACCTACTCGGTCTACCTCTACTGGGCCGAACTCGACGCCACCCGGCAGCGCGAAGCGCTGGCCTACAACCTCGGGGCCGACGGCGCCCAGCAGCAGTACACGGGACGCCGGTTCGACGTTTCGGTGAACGGTCGGAAGGTGCTCGAAAACTTCTCGATCGCCGCCGAGGTCGGCTTCTCGCGGGCGATGGTTCGCAAAGTGGAAGTCATCGTGCGCGACGGCCAGGGCCTGCGCGTCGATTTCGGACGCATCGAGGGCGAACCCGTGCTGAACGCCATCCGCATCTACCGCAACCACTGACGCCCATGAAACGCACCCTCCTGCTGGCATCGGCCCTGTGCCTCGCCGCCGCGGCCTGCGCCCGTCCCGACACGGTCTACGTGGCCCACGGAGCTGCGCATACCCCGCGCGTCGAACTCGCGGACGGACATGCCATAGAACCCCGCCCCATGCCGGGCGACACGCTCACGGCCGGCGGCGTCTGCTTCGTGCGGCTGCCGCGTCTGCGACTCGTGCTCTGCATCGGGCAGTCGAACATGGCGGGCCGGGGTCCGATGGACGCCGGGGCCGCCGACACGCTCCGCGGGGTCTACCTCTTCAACGACTCCGCCCGATTCGAACGCGCCGCGGAGCCGATGAACCGCTACTCCACCGTCCGCAAGGAGCTCGGCATGCAGCGCATCGGCCCCGTCGGGAGTTTCGCCGCACGCTATGCGGAGGTCACGGGAGCCCCGGTGGGCGTCGTGGTCAACGCCCGCGGCGGCTCCGAAACGGACTATCTGGCCAAAGCCGTCGAACGCATCCGCGCCGCAGGCGACTGGGGCGACTTCGCGGCCGTGCTGTGGCATCAGGGCGAGGCCGATTCGGCGCATCCCGAACGTTACGGGGCCAAACTCCGCCGCCTCGTCGCAATCCTGCGCACGGAGCTCGGCAACCCCTCGCTGCCGGTGGTCTTCGGCGAGATCGCCCACTGGAACTGGACGAACCGCGCCGAGGGCACGGTCCCCTTCAACACCATGCTCCGCAGCCTGCGCATCCCGCACACGGCCTGCGTATCGGCCGAGGGGCTCGCGCCGATGAAAGACGAAACGGACCCGCACTTCTCGGCCGCGAGCCAGCGCGAACTGGGGCGCCGCTACGCCGAAGCCCTGCTGAAAATCCGATAAAAACAATATCCTAACCTGCACTTGCAATGAACAGACTTTTCAGATCCTTCCTTTTCGCGGCCGGATGCCTCGCAGCGGCCGCATCCTGCACCGACGACACGACCGGCGGCGAACCCTCCGGAAAACCCGGTCACGGCGACAAACCCGAATACAGCTACACGGCGGTCGAATACCGCAAGATCCAGAGCGGCAGTTTCAGGCCGTGGACCACGGCCGACGCCGCGGAGACCCGCACGGTCAAAGGCATGAACTGGTTCTCGCCGGTGGACGGGCACGTCGAAACGGCATGGGGCGGACGCCTCGACTACGACGAACCCGTCTCCGTGACGGGCACCGAGGGCTATTTCCGCGTGGGCAAGGCCGGCGGACGCTGGTATTTCCTCGATCCGGACGGAGGCGCCGTCATCCTGCACGGCACTCAGCACGTGCGCCCCGGCACCTCGGCCGAACATACGGCGGCATTCAACAGCAAATTCGGCGGCAACGCCAAATGGAGCGCCGAGACGGGCGCGATGCTCGCCTCCTACGGCTTCAACTACGTCTCCTACGGTTCGAACCGCATCGAACGCTTCCCGGACGACATGCGCGAAAACCTGCTCAACCCCGGCCAGCGCAAGATGGCCTACGCCGAGAACCTCTACCTGCTGCGCACCTTCATGTGGGACATGACCGCCAACCTGGGCTACGCCTTCGAGGACGGCACTTACAACCGCCTCGTGCTGGCGTTCGAGCCCACGTTCCAGAGCTACGTCGAGAACCTCGCCCGCGAGAAATGCGCCCTGTTCGCCGGAGACAAACACTTCGTGGGCTACTACCTCGACAACGAACTGCCCTTCGTGGCCTACGAGAACGCCGACGCCGTGAAAGGCATCGAGCTGAAGCACTTCCTCGCCCTGCCCGACAAATACAAGGGCGCGCGGGACTTCGCCGAAGCGTTCATGGCGCAGGAGGGCATCGCCTCGGCGGAGGCCGTCACCGAAGCCCACCGCGAGAAATTCCGCTCGGCCGTCGCCGACCACTATTTCAAGGTCACGAGCGAGGCCGTCCGCAAGGCCGACCCGCAGCACCTGATCCTCGGATCGCGCCTCCACGACTGGAGCAAATATACGCAAGGCATCGTCGAAGCCTGCGCCCGCTACTGCGACGTGGTGTCGGTCAACTACTACGCCCGCTGGCAGCCCGAACCCGGCTTCATGGCCGACCTCGCCGTGTGGTGCGGCGACAAGCCCTTCATCGTCACGGAGTTCTACGTCAAGGGCGCCGACGCCAACTACAAGGGCCGCGCCTACTCGAACACCGACGGCGGCGGCTGGCTCGTGCGCACGCAGAGAAACCGCGGGGAGTTCTACCAGAATTTCTGCCTGCGGCTGCTCGAAACGCGCAACTGCGCCGGGTGGATGCACTTCGAATACAACGACGGCTACGGCGGCACGGCGGATTCGAACAAGGGCCTCGTGTCGGTGGAGTACACCCCCTACGCCGACTATCTGAACCTGGCCAAGGAGCTCCACACGAACCTCTACCCGCTGGCCTCCTACTACGACGCGGAGCGCTGATCCCCGTCCCGTCCGCGAACGCATGCGCCGGCCGGAATCCCGCAGCCCGACACGCGGGATTCCGGTTAGCGTAATTCCGGGCCTAACACGACCGCCCCGCAATCGCCTCCCAGCCCCTCTGGCAGGCGCTTTGCAGCGGCATAGTTAGCGTACGAAAGACGATAAGTTTGGATTTGCCTTTCCGAATGGATAATTTTACCATCGTAACCTAAACCCGCGACCATCATGTCCATCCAGATGAATCAATCGCTGTCGGTAGATTGCGCCGTCTTCGGCTTCAACGGAAAATCGCTCAAAGTGCTGCTCATCGAGCGGCGCTACTACAAGCCCGACACGCGTCTCGACAAGCTCAAACTGCCGGGAGCCATGATCCTCGAAAACGAGACGCTGCCCGAAGCCGCCTACCGCGTCCTCGAAGAGGCCACGGGGCTCAAAAACGTCTACCTGAAACAGATGGACATCTTCTCCGACCCCAAGCGCGTGGCCGGCGAGGAGCTGGAGTGGATCAACCGCTACCACGGCATCCAGACCGACCGCGTGGTCACCGTCGGTTACTATGCGCTGGTGAAGCTCGACAGCCCCACCATCGCCTACACGACCGCAGGAAACCC
>OGQU01001508.1_pt1 | contig 18555 bp, 20 predicted proteins | sample 1553341 | NCBI WGS metagenome assembly OGQU01 (sample SAMEA2579920, study PRJEB22360) | human gut metagenome | biome: human gut; feature: human-associated habitat; material: faeces | place: Denmark | collected 2008/2010 | reverse complement strand
TGGTCTCGTAGCGTAATTCGTCCCCGCTGTGAGGCGGGGGGGGGGAGCCATATCAGCTCCACCAAGACGTCCGGATACAGATGTTTTGATTCCCTTAGCGCCAGCTCTCATCGTACGCTGCATGGTAGACTTCATAGCACGACGGAAGGAAATACGGTTTTCCAGCTGTAATGCAATGTTCTCAGCAACGAGCTGTGCATCGCGGTCCGGTCTTTTTACTTCTTTGATATCTACGATAAGCTTTTTGTCAGTCAGTTTCTGAACTTCAGCTTTTACTTTCTCGATCTCTGCTCCGCCTTTACCGATAACAACGCCCGGTTTTGCGGTGTAGATGATAACTTTTACTCTGTCAGATGCTCTTTCGATTTCGATCTTGGAAACACCTGCGCTGTACAGTTTCTTCTTCAGGTATGTGCGGATGTTGTAGTCCTCTACGAGGTTATCTGCGAAATCACCCTCGGCATACCATTTGGAATCCCAGTCTTTAATAACACCGACTCTCAGGCCGTGTGGATTAACTTTCTGTCCCATGACATGTCCTCCTTATTTCTCGTCTAACACAATCGTGATGTGGCTGTTTCTCTTCAGGATTCTGTAAGCTCTGCCCTGTGCTCTCGGATGAATTCTCTTCATGGTCGGAGCCTTGTTAGCGAAGCACTCAGCTACATACAGGTTTTCTCTGGAAAGACCGTTGTTGTTCTCAGCGTTTGCGATTGCGGACTCCAGCAGTTTTTTCACTACGCTGGAGGCATATCTCGGGTTATAAGTTACAATACCAAGTGCGGTTGTTACGTCTTTACCGCGGATTGCATCTAAAACAAATCCAGCTTTCTGCGCAGACATTCTAGCGTAGGATAACTTTGCAGACGGTCTGGTATCTTTGTTAGCATTTCTTGCTCTTTTAATCTGACTTCTATGTCCTTTAGCCATTGCTAAAAAACCTCCTCTCTCAAATCATTCTACTTAGCGGACGCCGGATTTCTTCTCGTCCTTGCCGTGACCTCTGTAGGTTCTGGTTGCTACGAACTCACCGAGTTTGTGTCCAACCATATCCTCTGTAACATATACCGGCACATGTTTTCTTCCGTCATGAACAGCGATTGTGTGTCCAACGAATGACGGGAAGATTGTAGAACGACGTGACCAGGTTTTAATGACTGTTTTATCTCCTGAAGCGTTTGCAGCGTCAACTTTCTTTAACAGGCTTTCATCTGCAAATGGTCCTTTTTTTAATGAACGAGACATCGTTTACCTCCTTATTTCGATAAAGCTTTTCCATCGCGTCTTCTTACGATGTACTTGTTAGACTGCTTGTTCTTTGCTCTGGTCTTCAGGCCAAGAGCCGGTTTTCCCCAAGGAGTAGACGGGCCCGGACGTCCGATACCGGTCTTTCCTTCTCCACCACCATGTGGATGGTCATTCGGGTTCATGACAGAACCACGTACAGTCGGGCGGATACCCATGTTACGTTTCCGTCCTGCTTTACCAATGTTGATCAGGCTGTGCTCGCCATTTCCAACAACACCGATGGATGCGCGGCAGTTGATCGGAACCATTCTCATCTCTCCAGACGGAAGACGAAGGGTTGCGTATTTGCCTTCTTTAGCCATCAGCTGAGCGCCATTACCAGCTGCACGAACAAGCTGTCCGCCTTTGCCTGCATGAAGCTCTACGTTGTGAACCATGGTACCAACCGGAATCTCGGACAGCGGCAGGCAGTTTCCAGGTCTTACCTCGGCGCTAGCGCCGCTCATAACCTTCATGCCAACTTTCAGTCCTTCCGGAGCCAGGATGTATGCTTTCTCGCCGTCTGCATAGCAGATCAGAGCGATGTTTGCTGTTCTGTTCGGATCGTACTCGATCGATTTAACGGTTGCCGGAACATCATCTTTTCTTCTCTTGAAGTCGATGATTCTGTATTTTCTTCTGCTTCCGCCTCCGCGGTGTCTTACAGTGATTTTACCCTGGTTGTTACGACCAGCGTTTTTCTTCAGGGACACTACCAGAGATTTCTCCGGTGTGCTCTTCGTGATTTCGTTGAAATCAGAGGAGGTCATGTGTCTTCTGGAAGGTGTATATGGGTTAAAGCTTTTGATTCCCATTACTTTGTTCTCCTTTCATTTCGTATCGCACTTATGTGTGCATATTTCGAACAGCTGCTAATTAAAGTCCTTCGAAGATTTCGATGTCTTTGCTGTCCTCGGTCAGAGCAACGATTGCTTTCTTGCTCTTTGCAGTTTTTCCAACTACCATTCCACGACGTTTGTTCTTTCCGTCCATGTTCATGGTGTTTACGCTTTTTACTTTTGTTCCTTCGAACATTTTCTCAACTGCTTCTTTAATCTGAGATTTGTTTGCTTCCGGGTGAACCATAAATGTGTATTTCTTCTCGCCCATAGCGTTCATGCTCTTCTCAGTTACGATTGGTTTCAGGATTACGTCGTAATATCTGATATCTGCCATTATGCGTACACCTCCTCGATAGATGCAACACTGCTCTTGGTTGCGATGATGGTGTTGTATTTCAGCATGTCGAATACATTGATGGTATTAACAGATGCAGTCTGAACGCCAGCAATATTTCTTGCGGAAAGTGCTACGTTTTCGCTGTCATCTCCGATGATTACCAGTGCGTTGTTTACTTTGAGGTTATCAAGCACTTTCTTCATCTCTTTTGTTTTAACTTCTGCAAGTTTCAGCTCATCAAGAACGATGAATTTGTTCTCCTGAACTTTGCTTGTCAGAACGGATTTTAATGCAGCTCTTTTCTCTTTCTTGTTCATTTTGAAAGAGTAATCTCTTGGTACTGGAGCGAATACAACTCCGCCGCCTGTCCACTGAGGAGCTCTTGTTGAACCCTGTCTTGCGTGACCTGTTCCTTTCTGTCTCCACGGTTTTCTTCCGCCACCGCTTACTTCGGAACGGGTTTTAGCTTTCTGAGTTCCCTGACGATTATTTGCAAGCTGAAGCACTACAGCCTGATGTACCAGATGCTCGTTGATTTCTACACCGAACACTGCATCATTAAGCTCCATGCTGCCAACTTCTTTGCCTTCCATATTTAATACAGATACGTTAGCCATTACGTGTGTTCCTCCTTTCAACGAACTTATTTACCGCATTTTACTGTCTCTTTGATGGTAACCATGGATTTCTTCGGTCCTGGTACAGCACCTTTGACTAACAGTAAATTGTTCTCTACGTCAACTTTTACGATTTCCAGGTTCTGTACGGTGATTTTCTTTCCGCCCATCTGTCCTGGCATTCTTTTTCCTTTGAATACCTTACTCGGATCGGAGCAAGCACCATTGGAACCTGCGTGACGATGATATTTGGAACCATGAGCCATAGGTCCTCTGGACTGACCATGTCTCTTGATGGCACCCTGGAATCCTTTACCTTTGCTTGTTGCAGTAGCGTCGATTTTGTCGCCTGCGCCAAAGATATCGGCCTTGATTTCCTGTCCTAATGTATAGGTTTCAGCATCTTCAAATCTGAACTCTTTCAGATATCTCTTGCAGGAAACACCTGCTTTTGCGAACTGACCTTTCATTGGTTTGTTCACACGGTTTTCTTTCTTCTCGCCGAAGCCTACCTGAATTGCACTGTACCCGTCGTTGTCTGCGGTTTTCACCTGTGTTACAACACACGGACCTGCCTGCAATACAGTTACCGGTACTAAAACACCGTTTTCGTCGAAGATCTGAGTCATTCCGACTTTTGTAGCTAAAATTGCTTTCTTCATTCCTTTTACCTCCTGTTTTATCTACAGCGGAACTTCCTATTATAAAGAAGTTCATTCTAGCGAACAGTTGATATAAGTGGAACACTATGACCCTTAGGGATGTTGATTCCTTCGAATGAGTGTTGCTTCTATATCATCTATTGCTTACTTAATTGATGGCCGGGGGCTGATCCCGGACTTTTTACAGCTGATCTTATTTGTTTTTCATCTTGATATCGATGTAAACACCAGCCGGCATTTCCAGTCTTGCTAATGCATCCACTGTTTTCTGGGTAGGTGCGATGATATCAATCAGTCTCTTGTGGGTTCTCTGCTCGAACTGCTCACGGGAATCTTTGTACTTATGAACGGCACGAAGGATAGTTACTACCTCTTTCTTCGTTGGAAGCGGTACTGGTCCGCTCACCGTTGCTCCGTTCTTCTTTACAGTTTCGATAATTTTCTGTGCAGATGCATCTACTAACTGATGATCATACGCTTTCAGTGTAATTCTCATTACTTGACTTGCCATAAAAAAAGTCGCCTCCTTTTCGCACTTTTACGAGTACGACAAGCGGTGACTGTACACTTACCCGTGTGTGTCCTGATGTTTGCACACGGTCGTTTCCACTCTTACAGGTGGACTTAATTGTGGGTACAGTGACTTGTCGCCAGTTTCTTTAACTTGACATTCGCTCCACGGAAAACCCGCTGTTTCTCAGCGGCAACCTCGCGCTTCAACGCTATCAATGTCACAACAGTTGTTAGTATACAAGAAACTCCACGAAAAATCAAGGTTTTTTTTTATTTTTTTCGATTTATCCGTTTTTATGCAAAAAGAGAAATACAGGGGTGCCGTGTTGTGCACTTTTCCTATATTTCTCTCTTTTTTGACGTTTTCCAACTATTCAGAGCCCCATCTCGATTCCGCTGTGATGCATCTCGATGTGGCTTCTTGCCATATGAACAAAAAGAAAAGAACGTTCATTCATGCAAGCATGATTCGCGTTCTTTTCTTTTCGTTCGCATAGCTCTGAATAGTTACAGAATGTCGGAATAATCTAAGATTGTGATGCCGGTTGCAGGATCTTCAATGACTTTCGGGTCATCTCCGGCTGCGTGGGCCTTCTGGAGGAGTTCTTCCGCCGTGTAAACCGGCATGGCAAGTTCGATCGGCTCGGACGGTTCCGGTTTCGGCTCTTCTTCCGGCTCTTCGATGGTTTCTTCAAACTCTTCGATTTCTTCCACAGTTTCCGGCTCTGCAGATTCCGTTTCTTCGGTTTCTTCTGTCACTTCTTCCGCTGTTTCTTCTGCGGCAGCTTCTTCGACGATTTCCGTTTCTTCCACGGCTTCCGGAATTTCTTCGGTTTCTTCTCCTCTTACAAGGTTCTGCAGATCGACGGTATTAAAGGACACCTGCTCCGTTCCTTCTTCTTCCAGATCCGGAATTTCAAATTCGTCCTGATTCTCTTCTTCTGCCGTCTTCTGGTCGGCTGCTCTCAACTGTTCGGTCATTTCCTGTTCTTCCCGTTTCTTTTTTTCTTCCAGGGCAGCTTTCTTTCTGCTGCGAAGCTCTTCGGACGCTTTCTCATCGTCCTCGTCTTCTTCCTCTTCTTCATCATCCTCCTCTTCTTCATCACGTTTCCATACCTCGGAAAGGATAAACAGAATGACCAGAAACAGGATGGCAAGTCCGATGATCATGATTCCCTCTCTGCTCTGCGCCGCCATCGACAGAAAGCCGATCACCGGAATCGTGACGATCACTTTGCTCACGGTTGCTCTCACGGTAATTTCCGTTGTGTCTCCACTGATCACATTTTTTACGGATGCGGTTCCGGCAGCGGTGTCGAGGGACTGTATCGTATAGATATACTTTCCGGAATTGTCATCAACCAGGATTTTTTCTCCCGTCGCAACCGATGACGTATCTGTCTTCTTTGCGTACGTGACAGCGCCGCGGGAAATGTTGGTATTTCCCATCCCGTCTGAGACAAGTGTCGTGATGCCGGCAAACGGCGGAATCACCAGTGCGCCTGCTGACAGGATTGCAAGCAGAAGCAGCGTATTCACAATTACCTTCAGTAATTTTGACATATTCAATTCTCCTTGTATTCTCAGTCTTTGCCCCCTATTATAACCCCTTTTCTTCGATTATGCAAGAAAACGTTACGCATCGTGTCCCGGCCGCCCGGTTCCGCGTGTCGAATTTTTCGATTTTTTCTTGAAGATCTGTCCTGTTTCTTCTATACTATATACATAACCAAAGGGGGAATACTTTCATATGAATACACTGATCAAAACCATCGAAGATCTTTCCCTGAACGCATGGCCGTCTCACCAGATCGAGCTGTACGACGGATGGATTCTTCGTTTTTCTTATTTTTATACACACCGGACCAACAGCGTCGAGCAGATCGGGCCGTCCACGATTCCGGTGGAGGAAAAAGTGCAGTACTGTGAGGAGATCTACCGTCGCTGGGGTACACCGGCAATTTTCAAGATCAGTCCGCTTGTCAATCCCGGCTTTGATGCAATGCTCGCCAACCGCGGCTATGTAGTCCAGCACACGACGCACGTCATGACAATGGATCTGGCGAACTTTGCCAAAAAGGATCCTGCCGTTGCCGTGATCGTCAGCAGCTTTATCCCGCCGAAATGGATTGACAGCCTCTTTGCTTTAAAGAGCACGACGAACGTGATGCACCGCATGGTCGTTCCTTCGATGTACCGCGCCATTCCAAAAGAAACCATCTGTACCTCCATCCAGGATGAAACCGGAACGATCGTTGCCACCGGCCTTGGCATCCGCGACCGCGATTACGTCGGTGTCTATGCCATCCATGTGCATCCTGCGTACCGCCACCGCCACTACGCTTCCTCGATCTGCCGCACAATCCTCTCCGAGGGAATCCGGCTCGGTGCAACGAAAGCGTATCTTCAGGTTGTCGAGGGAAACACGCCTGCGATCACACTGTATGAATCGCTCGGTTTTTCCTATCTCTATACCTACTGGTTCCGCGCGAAGAACGTGGTCTGATTTTCGTCTGATTTCGCATAAAAAAGCATAGCAAAACGGCATGTCAAAATTTTCTGACATGCCGTTTTGCTCTATGTTTATGCTATAAGTGCAGTAAGATTATTCAGCAGAAGGACTGCTTAAATATTTTTCAACGCCGTCCATGGCTTCGCTCTCGTCTTTTCCGTTTGCGGTCACGGTAACTTCCTCGCCATTGTCCAGACCAAGTGTCATCATACCCATAATGCTCTTCGCATTTACTTTTTTCCTGCCGCTCTCGACGTAGATTTCACTTTCGTACTGGCTCGCTACCTGTACCAGCATGGCAACTGGTCTCGCCTCCAGGCCGCTTGAAAGACGAATTGTGATTGGTTTCTTAATCATAATACTTCTCCTCCTTGTTTCCTTCGCAAATCTTCTGCAATCTCTTTTAGTTTCCTTAATCTATGATTAACTCCGGATTTACCAACAACCGGCGTTAACATCTTGCCCAGTTCCAGAAGCGATGCTTCCGGGTATTGTAAGCGGAGCCTTGCCATCTGCTCCAGCGGTTCCGGCAGAGAAGAAAAGCCTATGGTTTCTTCGATATACCGGATATCTTCGATCTGGCGGATCGCCGCGCTGACCGTTTTGTTGATGTTGGCAGTTTCACAGTTCACCTTTCGGTTGACACTGCCGCGCATTTCTTTTAAGATCCGCACGTTTTCCAGATTCATAAGTGCGATGTTGGCTTCCATGATGCCAAGCATCTCCACAATCTGTGCGCCTTCTTTCATATAAACCACATGGTGGTTTTTCCGGAGAACGATCCGTGCATCAATTCCAAAGCTTTTCAGAAGTTCCTGCACCTGTTCTGCTCTCGGCGCATCGGGGCAGACAATTTCGAGATGGTAAAACCGGTTGGGATCGCTGATGGAACCGGACGCTAAAAATGCGCCCCGTAGAAATGCCCGTTTGCAGCACTGACGCTGTACCACAACAGCCGGAATCGGCATTGTTAACTGCCGGTCTGTCTCGTGTAACTTCACTGCCTGCAGAATCTGACGGGTTTCTTCCCTGTCATTTACGCGGATCAGATACGTATTTTCCTTCTGATTCAGCTTAACTGCAAGCTCTGCCTCTATATTAAATGTTTTTTTCAATAAAGTAAAGTACTTTCTTGCCACATACGCATTCTCTGTCTGAATCCGTATCGTCCCGTCCTTCTCGGAAATCTGTCCGCAGAGTGACAGGATCGCCGCTGTTTCCGCAATCTGGCAGTGGCGTGCCGTCGGAAGATGTCTCGATAATTCCTCTTTTACCTCGCTTGAGAATGACATCCTTCCACCTCTAAATTCCTTTTCGGATGGCGTCTTTTTCCAGATCCCGGTGCTCAATCCGGATTCCATAGTCCTTCGCGTTGGAAAGACGCCGGTACAGCTCGTTGGCAAGGGTTACGGAACGGTGTTTTCCGCCGGTGCAGCCGATGCTGATAATGAGCTGATGCTTGCCCTCGGAAATATAATTCGGAATCAGAAAACGGATCATATCCTCTAATTTTTCCGCAAACACCTGCGCTGTCTCAAATCCCATCACATAATCCCGCACCGGAGCATCGTTGCCGGAGAGCGGGCGCATGCCTTCTACGTAGTAGGGATTCGGCAGGAACCGCACATCGAAAACAAGGTCCGAATCCGCCGGGATTCCGTATTTGAATCCAAATGAGAGCACGGTAATCATCAGATTTTTGAATTTCTGATCCTGCACGAAAATCTTATCGAGCTCCGCTTTCAGCTCTCTTGTGAGAAGCTGGCTCGTATCGAGAATGTAGTCCGCATCTTTTTTCAGGAACTCAAGTGCTTTGCGCTCTTTTCTAATTCCCTCATCCACCCGTCCAAGGCCTGCCAGTGGGTGCGTTCTTCTCGTCTCTTTGTATCGTTTGACCAGCACGTCATCGGACGCGTCCAGAAACAGGATCTCATAGCAGATTCCGTTGATGCTCATCCACTCCAGAACATTCTGCAGGTCCGGGAGCGCCTGGCCGCTTCGGATATCGATTCCGACTGCCACTTTCTGGATTTCTCCGGAAGTACCGTCGGCGGTAAGCTGTGCAAATTTTTCAACCAGCGGGATCGGAAGGTTATCGACGCAGAAATATTCCGCGTCCTCCAGCATTTTCAACGCTGTACTTTTTCCCGCACCGGACATGCCGGTCACAATTACAAAACGCATGTTTTTTCTCCTTTGGTGGATAACGAAAATCAGAATTCCCCGAGGAACTGGATTTCCGGCTCAAGCTGTACGCCAAACTGTTCTTTTACTTTTGCCTGGATCTGACGGATCAGTTCCATCACATCCGATGCGGTTGCACCACCTGCATTGATCAGAAAGCCGCAGTGTTTTTCCGATACTTTTGCACCGCCGACTGCATAGCCGGAAAGTCCGGCATCCATCACAAGCTTGCCTGCGAAATAGCCTTCCGGCCGCTTGAATGCGCTGCCGGCGCTCGGATACTCGAGCGGCTGTTTCTCTACCCGCTTGTTTTTCAATTCCTGCATACGGGCAAGAATTTCTTCTTTATCTCCCGGAACAAGCATAAGTTCTGCTCCAAGTACGACGTAGCCTCTGTCTTTGATGACGCTGGCACGGTAGCCGAAGCCGAGCTCTTCTTTTTCCAGTTTCCGGATCTCACCTTCTCTTGTGAGTACAGTGACATTCTGTACAATATCCTTCATCTCTCCGCCGTAGGCTCCCGCGTTCATACGGACGCCGCCGCCTAAAGTTCCAGGGATTCCGGAGGCAAACTCCATACCGGAAAGACCGGCTTCTCTTGCCGCCCGGCTGATGGATACGAGCATGCTTCCGGCTTTCGCCCGGATTCTGTTTCCTTCCACTTCGATTCCCTGAAAGTTTTTGTAAACCGAAAGAATCACACCGTGGTAGCCCTCGTCACTTACAACGAGATTGCTGCCGTTTCCGGTGACGAACCACGGGATCTCTTTTTCTTCGCAGAGAGCCACGATTTTTCTAATTTCTTCTTCTGTATGAGGAGCGACGAAATAATCTGCCGGACCGCCCACACGGAAGGTCGTATGATTTTTCATCGGTTCTGCGGTCTGTACCGCATCTTCCCCTGCAATTGCATAAAGTTCTCTGACAATCTCTTCTTTGATCACGATTTTTACCCTTTGCCGCATCTGCGGCCGAACATTTCATTACGAATTACTACGAATTACAGATTATACTTTTTAGACGCGAAAGCAGCCGACATCCCTCACTTCTTCGTTCGTTCTGCCAGCCGCTGTTTTTCTTCTTCGTCTGCCCGCCTTTTTGCAGGCTCACGGGGTATTCTACCACGAACCCTCAAAAAGTGCAACGAACTTTTTCGTTCCGGCTCTTTTTTCTATCAGATCTTCCGGATTGGTATCATTTCCTACATCAGACAGTCTTTTCCATGGATTCTCGCCGGGGTGACAAGCACCATCTGATTCATGAGATTTTCTTCTGAAAGAACGGCAACGCGCAGATATTCTCTCGTGTGTCCCGTCCAGTAATGGACGCCGTCGATCTCGACTTCTTCTTCCATGAGCACTTCCAGCTCTTTTCCGAGGAAGCCTTCCATATATTCCTGTCTCCGTCTCTCGTCCAGTTCCAGCAGAACGTGGCTGCGCTTCGTCTTCTCCTGCTCCGGAATCTGGCCTGTCATCGCTGCGGCGCGGGTGCCTTCTCTTCTCGAATACTTGAAGATGTGAGTCTCGAAGAAATGAATGTCCTCGACAAAGGCGCGCGACTCTTCAAACTCCTCCTCACTCTCCTGCGGGAAACCGACAATCACATCGGTCGTCAGCGCCGGATTTCCATATACCTTACGCAGAAGATCGCATTTGTGTTTGTATTCTTCTGCGGTATATTTCCGGTTCATCCGCTTCAGTGTTCCATTGCTTCCGCTCTGCAGCGAAAGATGGAAATGCGGGCACACCTTCGGCATTGCGGCGATCGCCTCTGCAAACTCTTCGGTGATGATGCCCGGCTCCAGGGATCCGAGACGGATTCTTCTGATGCCGTCCACTGCATCAACAGCACGGATGAGATCGAGCAGCGTCTCTTTTTCGCCCTCCGGGAAATCGAGTCCGTAGGAGGAAAGGTGGATACCCGTCAGCACGACTTCCTGGTATCCGGCCTCCACCAGACGTTTTACTTCTTCTACCACATCACTCTGGCGGCGGCTTCTGACTCTGCCGCGCGCGTACGGGATAATACAATAAGTACAGAACTGATTGCATCCATCCTGTACTTTCAGGAATGCGCGGGTGTGCTCCGCCGTTTTGCTGATCGAGAGTGTCTCGTACTCACGGTTGTGTGTCATATCCACGAGGAAGCTCTTACCCTCCGCGTCGGATGGTTTTCCACCGTCCTCACGTTCTGCCAGAAAGTTTTCCAGAATATCCACAAGATCTTTCTTCTTATTATTTCCGATGATCAGATCAATCGCCGTATCCTCTTCGAGTTTTTCCCCAGCCGCCTGCACATAACAGCCGCAGGCCACGACAACCGCATCGGGATTCATCTTTTTCGCTTTGTGCAGCATCTGCCGCGATTTCCGGTCCGCAATGTTCGTCACGGTACACGTATTGATAATGTAAACATCCGCTCCCGGTGCAAAAGGCACGATCTCGTACCCTCTGTTTTCGAGGAGCTGCTGGATGGCTTCCAGCTCATATGCGTTCACTTTACACCCAAGATTATGCAAAGCTACCGTTTTTTTCATGCCATACTCCTTTCTTCTTCATCTTTATTATTAAAAATCACGAAGATTCCACTTTATCTTTGTATGTTTTCGCATTGACTTTTTCCCCTCCAGACGGTAAGATAAAGCTGTTAAATGAGGGTAATAAATAATGTTAACCAAATAACAGGGAGGATTACAAACATGAAAACAGTACAGATTTCTCTTAATTCTATCGACAAAGTAAAATCTTTCGTCAACGACATTTCCAAATTCGATTTTGATTTCGATCTGGTATCCGGAAGATACGTAATCGACGCAAAATCCATCATGGGAATCTTCAGCCTCGACCTTTCCAAACCGATCGACCTGAACGTCCATGCTGATGGAGATGCTCTTCAGACCGTACTTGATGTTCTTGCTCCGTACATTGTATAATTACGATAGAACATAAGGGCCGCGCACTCGCCGCGGCTCTTTTTTTGTCTTTGTTTATCATCAGGACCGGATCTTGTTTTTCAGAACCCCCAAAACAAGATCCGGCCTTTTTGTTCTTTAAAGCAAGTTTTCCTTAGCAGACCTCGATCGTCTCTGCGGTAGAAACTGCGCGTTCCATCATCTCGTCGATCACGTCGTCCAGATGGCGCTCGGAGCATTTGATGACATTCAGGTTCGGTTTTGTCACCGGATGCTTTGCAACGAAGATCGTGCAGCAGTCCTCATACGGCAGAACAGATGTCTCGTACGTACCGATTTTTTCGGAAATATCGACGATCTCCTGTTTGTCGAAACCGATCAGCGGACGGAAGACCGGCATGGTGCAGACTTCGTTGGTAACGGCGAGGGAATGCATCGTCTGGCTTGCCACCTGTCCGATACTCTCTCCGGTGATCAGGCCAAGGCATTTGTCCTGACGTGCAAACGCTTCTGCGATCTTCATCATATAACGGCGCATGATGATGGTCAGCTCGTCGTGCGGGCATTTTTCGTAGATTGCAAGCTGGATCTCGGTGAAGTTGACCACATGCAGACGGATCGGGCCGCTGTAGCGTGCAACGAGTTTTGCAAGATCCACAACCTTCTGTTTGGCTCTCTCGCTGGTGTACGGCGGAGCGTGGAAGTAAACGGCATCAATCTTAACACCGCGTTTTGCGATCATGTATCCGGCAACCGGACTGTCGATACCGCCGGAAAGCAGCAGCATGGCCTGTCCGTTTGTGCCGACCGGCATACCGCCAGGGCCTGCGATGCTCTCGCAGTACAGATAAATCTTCTGACGCAGCTCGACGTTCAGATAGATATCCGGCTCGTGAACGTCTACTTTGAGGTTCGGGCAGACATCGAGGATGCGGCCGCCCAGCTCGCAGTTGACTTCCATTGTGTGCATCGGATAGTTTTTGTTCGCACGGCGTGCGCATACCTTAAAGGTTTTCTCCTCGGTCGGGTACAGCTCTTTCACGTAGGAAACCACTGCCTCTGCCAGATCTTCAAAGCCGGTGTCCTCTAAAATGACAACCGGGCAGATCTCGGCGATACCGAAAACTCTTGTCAGCGCATCGACAGCGCCCTCGTAATCAAAGTCTCCTTCGGTGTTGACATAGATTCGTCCCATCTCACGGGTGACCTGGAAATTTCCGTCTACCGGGGCAAGCGCGTGCTCCATCTGTACGCAGAGCGCTTTCTCGAACAGATGACGGTTCTTTCCTTTAATGCCGATCTCGGCATATTTTACCAGAAATGCTTTGTACATCATCGTTTTTTATTCTCCTTTTTTCTCAGCCAGATCACGGAAGAACAGAGGATATTCCTCAGAAAATTTCTTCAGGATCAGGTCAGATACCTGACGCATCTGCGGATGTGCGGCGTTGGCGCTTCGAAGCCGGATAAAGTGGCGCCACTCTCTTAAGTTCATGGTCATGACGATCTCGGTTTTCAGGGAGTTCGGAAGAATGCTTCTTGCCTCCTCCGGCTTTGCTCCGAGTTCGAGCATCTGGAAGTAATACTGCTCTGCAGCTTCCATTGCTTTCTGCCATACCTCGTATTTTTTACGGTCGTTCTCGTCGTCCAGATCATAGGAAAATCCGGTTGCCAGATCGATACAGGTGATCTGGTTTCCAAATTTATCTTTCGAATAGTTGCAGTAGCGGGTGCTCTCCTGGCTGTAGCTTGCGATACGGTGGCGGACGATCTCATGGGTCACGCCGCGGTCGCACGTTACTTTTACGGTGATGGAGCCGTGCTCAATGACGGATTCATGGCCGCGTTTGATGATGCCTGCGATGAATTTCTCTGCAGTGCCTTCTCCAATGCGCTCCTCGCTCTTGTAGCAGACTCTTCCGATTTTCTCGATCCGGCGCAGCATATCCTCGTAGGATTCGGTGCTCAGGATTTCAATTTCCGGCTGTATTGTAATCATAATTTTCCTCTTTCTATTATTTCCTGGTAAATCTGCGCAGCATCGGCAGTACCTCGCGCAGCGTATCCAGGGTGTAATCAATCTGTTCCAGTGTCGTAAATTCGCTGAAGCTGAACCGCACGGCAGACTCCATCTCGGCTTTCGATGCGCCGATGGCAGTCAGCGTCGGGCTTCCGGCTCTCTTGTGTGATGAGCAGGCGCTTCCGGCGGAAACGTAGATCTGGCGGTCCTCCAGCGTGTGCAGCAGCACTTCACTACGCACATTTAAGAACGATGCATTGACAATCTGCGGCGCACCCTCTTCTTCCGGCATGCCATGGATGACCACATCGTCCAGCTCCCGCAAGCCTTCGATCAGACGGTGTTTGCAGGCACACATCTGCGCGGTCTGCTCGTCAAAATGCTTGTAAACGATCTCAGCGGATTTCGCAAGGCCTGCGATGCCCGGCACATTGTCGGTTCCGGAACGCATGCCGTTCTGCTGGCCTCCGCCTAAGATCAGCGGACGGATTTTTACTTTCTCATCAATATATAAAAAGCCGCTTCCCTTCGGTCCGTGGATCTTGTGGCCGCTCACGGAGAGCATGTCGATGCCCATCCGTTTCGGATAAATCCGGTATTTGCCGAACGCCTGGATCGCATCGACATGAAAATACGTTTTCGGATTTTTCGCCTTGATTCTGCGTCCGATCTCCCCGATTGGCTCAACAGCACCGATCTCATTGTTGACATACATAATCGAAACGAGAATCGTCTCCGGCGTGATCGCTTCTTCGAGTTCGTTCACATCCACAAGGCCTTCTTTATTTACCGGCAGGCGCGTAATACGGAATCCCTGCTCCTCCAGAAACGCCAGCGGTGCTGACACGGCCGGGTGCTCGATCGCGCTTGTGATGATGTGGTTTCCCGTTCTCTTATTTGCCATTGCTGTTCCGACGAGCGCCCAGTTGTCGGACTCTGTGCCACCGGAGGTAAAGAAAATTTCTTTTTCTTTGACTTTCAGAATCTTTGCCAGCGTTTCCTGGGCGGTTCTGATATATTGTTCTGCTTCTACCCCTTTTTGATGCATCGCAGACGGATTTCCATAATGATTTACCATCAGATCACAGACGAGATCTGCGGTTTCCTGATAAACACAGGTGGTTGCGGAATTGTCCAGATATGCTTCCATTATCTTGTTCGTTCCCTTCCTTCTAAAAGATACACCAGAATGGAAAGCACGGTCATTCCGGCTGTTTCCGTGCGCAGAATGCGCTTTCCGAGCGTAATCGGCTCTACCTTTGCCTTCATGGCCATTTCCACTTCCGCTTCGTCGATGCCGCCCTCCGGTCCGATCAGGACCGCAATAGATTCACCCGGTTCAATGGATTCCAGAATTTTTCTCGTTCCTTCCATCCCCTCTGCGTTCTCATACGGCATCAGGCGAACGTCTGATTCTGCCATCATTGCAAGCGCCTGCTGAAATGTAACAGGCATGTGTACCGTCGGAATCTGCATCCGTTTGGACTGCTTTGCCGCACCAAGCGCGATCGTCTGCCAACGCTCTGCTTTCTTTTCCGCCTTTTTCCGGTCCAGCTTCACAACGCAGCGTTTCATCTCCACCGGAACAATTTCCGTCGCACCAAGTTCCACTGCTTTTTGGATGATCAGTTCCATTTTGTCACCTTTTGGCAGACCCTGAAACAGCACAATTCCGGACGGGAGTTCTCTGTCTGCTGCTGTGACTTCTTCTACTGCGGCAAGAACCTCCCCTTCCGGGAAATCCGAAACGGCACAATGATATTCCTTTTCGCCTCCGGTACTGACCAGTATTTTTTCGCCCGGCCGCATGCGGAGCACGTTTTTGATGTGATTAACGTCACTGCCCGTGATGTGGACAGTGCCGTCATAAATCTGACTTTCTTCTACAAAAAAACGGTACATGAATCTGTTCTCTTTCTCTTCTGGTGTTTCGCTTTTCTTAATTTACATCGGTTTTCTTGCTGTAACAGAAACCCATTCGCCCTGATGTGTAACTTCAACTACTTCAAGTCCCGCTGCAACGACTGCCTCTTTGACAACTTCCTCTTTCACATCGAGAATGCCGGATGTGATATAAACAGCGCCCGGCTTCATCTGGTGTACGATTACCGGCGTCAGCGGAACGAGAACATCTGCAAGAATATTGGCGGTAACGATATCGTATTTTCCGTATCCGACTTTGTCCTGTACTTCTTTGTCATCAATGATATTTCCGATCATCATATCAAACGCTTCTACCGGAATTCCATTGACTTCTTTGTTTTCCTCAACCGCAGGAACCGCACACGGATCGAGATCTGTTCCGACCGCATGACGCGCACCAAGCTTCAGTGCAATAATCGAAAGAATACCGCTTCCGGTTCCGACATCAAGCAGCTCGGTATCCTTTGTCACATATTTCTTTAACTGACGGATGCAAAGCTGTGTTGTCTCATGCATACCCGTTCCAAAGGCTGTGCCCGGATCGATATGGATGATCATTTTATCCCGGTCTTCCGGCTTTACTTCCTCCCAGGACGGGATGATCAGAATGTCGTCTACATAGAACTGTTTGAAATACTGTTTCCAGTTGTTGATCCAGTCCTTGTCCTCTGTCTCAGACTCTATGATGGTGCACTCTCCAAGGTCCAGGAACTCCTGCATTTCTGCAAGTGCCGCGCGGACATCTGCAAGAACCTTCTCCTTGTCCTCATCCACATCGAGGTAAAAATTCAGGTAGGCAATGCCGTCGTCATCCGGAATATCCGGCATGATATCCACGAACATCTGCTGTTTGTCGCTCTCGGTCAAAGGCTGTTTGTCCTGAATTTCCACGCCTTCGATTCCCACATCGGCCAGAGTGGAGATCACAATGTCTTCCACTTCCGATCTTGTTTTTAATGTAAATTTATTCCATTTCATTGTTTAAACTCCTTTTTGCGCTTCTCTTTTCCATACGTGCAAAGAAAGCCACATTTATCATACACGATATCGTTCCTGTTGTAAATGTTATTTTCGGCTTTTACGGCCCGTCTCAATCCGAAATCTTTGTCAGAAAGCCATCTTTTTTCGCCTTCTGATAACGCCATACCAGCCCGAGTGTGGATAAAATGCGAACCCCAAGATCTATCAGATTGAACCGGTACAGTGCCGTAAGGTCTGCCCCAAGTGCCGTATACAGACGGACACCGAGCAGCGGCAGAACACTGTTGGTCAGCGTCGTCATCATCGTAAAGAGGCTGATCAAAAGCGAACGGTTCTTTTCCGGTGCGGCATTTAAAAGAATCTGTACCGTGCAGAGTGCAACGGCACACTGTGGAGCGTTCAGAACCGTCATCAGAACAATAAAAGTAACCCCGCGGTACGCCAACGGTAAATGTGGAACCAAAATCATAATAACCGGGCAGAAGCAAAGACCGATCCCGGCGAAAATCAGTGCAAAATCCGGCGATTTTTTCCGGACAACCTTCGCGATCATTCCAACTGCCGCAAGCTGACCGATATTGAAAACACCGTTGCAGATGGAAAGTGTCATCTCCGACATTTTACAGTATTTGACCTGTCCTAAATACCACATGCTCCAGTCAAGCTGCCAGGTGATATAGAAAAAGACCACCGGCACGAAGAACCAGCGCAATGCTTTATTTTTCCCCACGCTTGTGATCGCCTCCAGCAGATCAGAAACAGAAAAACGTGAGGATGCCTTCCCCGCTTCTGCCGGAGCTTTGCCCTCCTCCTGCTGTTCCACCGGAATTTTTTTGATTGCAGCGGCCTGCAACAAAACACAGACAGCACACAGATAAAAAAAGCTTCGGAGTACCAGAAGTTTTCCATCGGCCGTGTGGCATCTTCCCATCAGAATCCCGCAGATCACCGGTGCAAGAATGCCAATCACAAACATGAACTGATTCCGAAAGGCATAGACATCGTTTCGCTGCCGCAGTGAAACCGCAGCACCGAACATTGCCTGCCACTGCGCATTGTAAATAGCAAGTGCCCCCGCAGTAAATGCCAGTGATACAAAAAACAGCTCCATACGTCTCTCGCCGAGTGCCGGTACACTTCCAAGAAATGCATAGCCGGCACACATCACAAGAAGCGTAAGCATCGGTATCGTCTTTGTCGACTTCAGACGATCCGCCAGAATTCCAAGCGGCAGAAGTGCTGCACACGCTACAATGTTCGGCACCATCTGGATAATGCCGATCTGACTGTCGGTTGCACCCATGTTTGTCGCATACAGATTCAGGCCGAAACCGTTGATCGATGTGATATATTGCAGAAATACACCCTCGACGGCAAACAGCAGCATGATCTGCGCAGATGGCGGCATCTTCTTTGCCCGGTAAAACAGACTCTTTTTCATTGCTTCATCCCCCATGCCTTCTTTTGTCATCTTCACGTTCCTGCCCCCTGCCGGATACGTAAAGATTCTGCTCTCATAATGGCAATTTCATGTTCAAATGTCAACAGAAATACCCGGATCCAATGTGAGAATTTTAACGGCATTTTCTGTCAATATTCACAAAAGAAAAAAGGGCATTCTCCCTGTTGAATGCATGGGTTTGGCATAAGAAAAAGGAGCCCCCGTTTTACCGGGAACTCCGCATATTGGAAATGTTTATAGCAATCTCAGAAACTATAGCAAGACCAGAAAATAACGCAAAAAAGGCAGTGCTGCAGGGCGCGAA
>OGQU01001486.1_pt1 | contig 18830 bp, 10 predicted proteins | sample 1553341 | NCBI WGS metagenome assembly OGQU01 (sample SAMEA2579920, study PRJEB22360) | human gut metagenome | biome: human gut; feature: human-associated habitat; material: faeces | place: Denmark | collected 2008/2010 | reverse complement strand
GCACCCGTTGCAGCAGCGCGGCCACGCGGCCAGGCGCGGGCAGGCCGCCGAAAGGTCGGCGGAGGCGTCCACGCGCTCGCCGCGCCTCTCCCTCGGCGCCGTCACGAACCTGTGCGACGCCACCTCCGAGCACACCGTCGAGGGCGACCTGCCCAGCTCCCTCGCGATCTCCCTGCACGACGCCCTGCGCTCCAGCATCCTCTGGACCGTGTCCCGCTCGTGCCTCGTGAGCCTGCCGTAGGCCCTCGGGGCCGCCTTCCCGGCCCCCTTCTTTCTCTTTCCGGACATGCCGTCCTCCGATCTCCCGGGGCCGGCCGGTCCGGCCCTCAGGGTATCGGGTTCCCACATTCATCCGTACATGTGCGGATGAATGTGGGAAGTGTTCGGATGAAGTTGATAATCAAGGATTTTGACTGTGTGCTAACTGGTGCTTTCCTAAGCTTTAAATGCCTGTATGGAAGTGCGATAATATAGCTAGTATTCGTTTCTTTATCTGTGGTTACTGTCTCGGGGGATATGCATGAAACGTCTTAAAGCGTCTGCTGCTTTGGTTTGTACGCTATTGATGGGCTGGTCGCAAATCATTCAGCCTTACAGCGCGTATGCGCTGTCGGTCCAGGCCGCCGCTGCTTCGCAGTCGGTCTCGCAAACATCGAACGAGTACGAATCTCAAGGTGCAAGCTCTCAGGGAGCGCAGGACGATGCCTCGGGTTCTCAGGGTGTAACCGAATGGTATGGTGACGATGCAAATGCTGCTCGTCCTGATGGGGGTGTAGACTCTGATTCAGGCGAACAGCCTGGAATTGGCATCGAAGAGTCTCGTGTTGACGAGTCAAACGGTGAAGCCCCAACCGATGATTCCACTGAAATGAATTCCTGCGAAGCCGACTCTTTGGAACCGAACTCTTGGCGTTTCGAAAACGGCGTGCTTATCGATTCTGACAATGGCGACATCGATGCGCAGTCTTTAACTGACGATCCTTTGCCCAATGGCGCTGTTGCGCGCGGCATCGATGTCAGCAATCATCAAGGAACTGTTGATTGGAATAAGGTTAAGGCCGCGGGGATTGATTTTGCCATTCTCAAGGTCGGTCCGGTTTACGGAAAACCTGACGATTCTTTTGAAAGGAACGCTGCTGAATGTGAACGCCTCGGCATTCCTTATGGCGTGTATTACTACTCCTACGCCCGTTCTGTAGAGGATGCCAATAAAGAGGCCGACAGGACACTTGCTTGGCTCGGCGGCCATCATCCGTCGCTTCCCGTTTATTATGATCTTGAGGATAGCTATATCTTGCAAGATCCGGATTTCAGCAAGGATAAGCTTACCCAGATTGCGCAGGCTTTTTGCAACCGTATGGAGGCCGTTGGCTTTAAGTCGGGTATCTATGCGAACCTTAACTGGCTTAACAACTACCTGAATTCTCCGTCGTTGAGCGGTTATGACCATTGGGTCGCTCAATATAATTGGCGTTGCGATTATGCTGGCAGCTACAGTTTCTGGCAGTATTCAAGCAGTGGCAATGTCCCGGGCGTCAACGGACGCTGTGACATGAACTACTGCTTCAACGGTTCTCTTCTCAACGTAGATGACAGCAAGATGCATATTCAGTATGAGGCGCATGTCTCGAATATTGGCTGGATGAGCAGCAAGCGCGACGGATCTACGGCTGGCACAACGGGGCAGTCTAAATCAGTGGAGGATCTTAAGGTCAGCATCTTGAATCCCGTTGAAGATGGCTCTGTGCAAATTAACGCCAATGTAAGTGGCGTCGGCTGGCAGGGCTGGGACACCCCCTCGGCCTCCGAGGGCGGCACCACCGGCCAGGGCCGCGCCGTCGAGGCCGTGCGCCTGAGGCTCACGGGCTCCCTCGCCAAGGACTACGACGTCTACTACCGCGTGCACGCCTCCAACATCGGCTGGATGGCCTGGGCCAAGGACGGCGAGGAGGCCGGCACCACCGGTATGTCATGCTCTCTCGAGGCTGTTCAGATTAAGCTCATTAAGAAGGGTACCTCCCATCCTGATACATCGGGCTATCCCCATCTTGAAATACCTACGGTGACGTATTCCGCTCAGGCGAAAGGTGCTTGGCAGAATTATGTCCCTGCCGGAGAGGTGTCCGGTACGACCGGTCAGGGAATTCCCATCACCGGGTTTTCGGCTAAAACTACTTCATCTGTTGCCGGCGGGATTGCTTATCAACTGCATCTTTCGAATGTAGGCTGGACTTCTGGCAAGACAAACGGGGAGCAGCTTTCGTCTACCGCTGAATCTAATTCGGTTGAGGCTATTAAAATTTCTCTTTCTGGTGACTTAGCAACCTATTTTGATGTTTGGTATAGGGTCCATGTCGATAATGTCGGCTGGCTTGGTTGGACTAAAAATGGTGCCGTTGCCGGTAGCACTGGCTATGGGACGCATGTCCAAGCTGTTCAAGTTCGACTTACAAGGAAGGGCGCCAATGCCCCCGGGAGCACCGTTTCGCCATGTTTGCTTGGGCAGCCTTCTGCGTTTGCAAATCCTATGCAGAAGAAGATTGTTGATCTTGCCCGACAGGTACCGTCTCCTGGCCCGGGATTGTGCTCCGAGTGGATTGCAGATATCTACGAGCGTGCCGGATTTAGGAACGTCCATACAGATGCCTGCGATTACTACTGGGATTATTGTAAATTCACCGATTATTCTCAGCTGAAAGTTGGAATGGTCATTGCCGTTCCTTCGCATACGCATACCCGCATGGGCAGCATTTACGGTCACGTTTGTCTCTATATTGGCAATAACCAGGTTATGGATAATGTCGGTCAGATCAGGACGCTCGATATGGCGTACTGGTTGGATTATTATTCCACCTCATATAAGCCAAAGTGGGGTTGGTATGACAACGTGCCGCTTGCATAGCTGATCGAAAGTCATGCCTTCGCACAGGTTCTAGCAGTTACTCTGGTTAAAAACGAACGGGTCGTTTTGCAACGGTCCGTTCGTTTCTATTTAAGTGCCATTCACGTTTTCGGTATTTAAGCAATTGCCGAAACGATAAATAATGATGCTAAAGATGGTCGATTGATGGGGAAGTCGAATGAAAAAGACGCAACGACTGCTAGCAACGGCAATGACGCCATTACTGATTCTTCATTGTCTTCTGACGCCCCTTTCTGTCTGGGCTGATTCTTTACCGGTGCAGCCGGAGTCTACTGATTATTCCAATAGCGCCGCCAGCAGCTCGGAAGACGAGAGTTTCGTCCTAAATGATGAACAGCAGGGGGTTGAAGTCGAGCAGCCGACTGTGTCAGACAATGATTCTCCCTCATCCGTTTCTAGCGAGTCTGCTTCCAATGCGACTGATTCGCCGAAACCCGAAAATGATGTATCCGCTGTCTTTGGTTCTGTTTCATACCAGACTCATGTACAGGATATTGGCTGGCAGGCTCCCGTTTCAAATGGAATGACGGCTGGCACAACAGGTCGTGCTAAGCGCGTTGAAGCCCTCAAGATCAATCTGCTTTCACAAGATGGCACCCCTTTGGGGAATGACAGCATTTCGGTCCAATCACACATTTCCGGGATCGGCTGGGAGCCTCAGCCGGTGGGTAACGGGCAGACATCTGGAACAGTTGGACAGTCGCGAGCCATCGAAGCGATCAAGCTATCTTTGTCGGGCGGTCTTTCTGACTCGTATGACATTTGGTATCGCGTTCATTCTGCAAATGTTGGTTGGCTTGGCTGGGCCTCAAATGGTGAGCCTGCTGGAACACAGGGCTATGCTTATCAGATCGAAGCTATTCAGATAAAGGTGCTTCCAAAAAATGCTCAAGATGCGCCAGCGCGAGGCGATGCCTTTAGGGACCATTCCCAGGAACCGCCTACTGTTTCCTATCGATCTCATATCTCCAATGTTGGATGGATGGGTGTTGTCGCGGACGGAAAGACATCGGGGGTCATTGACTCAAGAAATGCAATCGAGGCACTGTCGCTTAGTGTTAATTGGTATGGCCACGGAGGCTCTATTTCCTCTCGCGCGCACGTCTCTGGCATTGGTTGGCAAAGCTGGTCTTCAGGTACTGTTGGCACGACCGGGCAGTCTCGGTCAGTTGAGTCCGTTCAGTTTAAGCTCAATGACGAGATATCTGCAACTTACGACATTTGGTACCGTGTGTATGCTTCCAAATTGGGCGGATGGTTGGGCTGGACGTCCAACGGGTCTCCTGCGGGCTCGGTGGGGAAGGGTGCCGCCATTCAGGGTATTCAGGTTATGTTGGTCGAAAAGGGCTGCTCTGCTCCTGGAGATACAGCGAATCATTTTATTGGAGCTACGGATGTTCTGAGTGGCAGTTCGTATGGCCTTAATGGCAATAGCTTGGGCACTGTGCAGGGTAAAACGATTTTAATGGGTTCCGAGAGCGGCTCTGAGCCTTTAACATCGCTTTCTATTTCGTTTGATAATCAAGAGACTTCAGGTTCAATCGGTTATTCAGGCTGCTATGAATTTAGTGGATGGAGCGGAGTTGTTTCTGACGGTGCCGCGCTCAATTCTAAAAATGATGGCCGTACTTTGAAGGCCGTGAGATTGACTCTTACTGGTGATTTGTCTAATGCCTATGACGTTTGGTACCGGTGTTTTGACTCCAAAAAAGGATGGCTTGGCTGGGCGTGTAATGGCGCGGATGCGGGGGCAACGATACCGGGTTCATTCCTTAAGGCTGTCGAAGTAAGGATTATCAGTAAAGGCAGTGGCGCTCCCGGAGTAACGGACGGAGCATTTGTTTCCGATACTTCCGCCGATTGCACTCATGTTGTTTATCAGGCCCATTCCGCTAGCCGTGGGTGGTTTCCATCTGTTTTAGATGGGCAGGATGCCGGCACAACGGGAAAATCGCTTTCGCTTCAAGCTCTGAATGTGGTGCTGGCCGGTGTGGATGATGATTCTCTGGTTGAGGCACGAGCTCATGTTGCCAATATTGGTTGGCAGGAATGGCGGTCTGCCGGTTATGTTGGGACCGTTGGACAAGGATTGGCCATTCAGGCTCTTGAGCTGCGCATTAATGGTCCCCTCGCGAATCAGTATGACATCTACTATCGAGTTCATTCGGCTGGTTATGGTTGGTTGGGTTGGGCCAAAAACGGCGATTCCGCTGGAACTACCGGGTTAAATATCCAGATAGAAGCTGTCCAAATTAAGCTTGTCGCGAAGGGCGGGAATCCTGGCTCATCGTCTGCGCCCGCATTTATCTCTGCTCCAGCTCTAACGCTCCAGGCGCATGTCGCCACGCTTGGTTGGATGAATCCCGTTGGCAACGGTGGTGTTGCGGGCACAACCGGCAGATCGCTTGCTATTGAGGCGCTGAAGTTGAATGTCTCCAGTAGCGTATCAGGCGGTATTGAGTACTCCGCCCATGTACAGGATGTGGGCTGGCAAGGTTGGACTTCCAATGGGAATGTCGCTGGCACAGTAGGCTGCGCAAAGCGTATCGAGGCTCTTAAGATTAAGTTGACCGGTGATTTATCGAACTACTTTGATGTTTGGTATCGAGCATATTGCCAAGACTTTGGGTGGCTCGACTGGACCTCAAATGGGCAGCCTGCGGGTACGTCTAGGATAGGCTGCAGAGTCGAGTCTGTTCAAGTGAAGATTGTTCCCAAGGGCGCTGGTGCTCCCGGTTCTACTGCGCGTCCGTTTACTGACCAGCCCTTGTTGCCGGCAGATATGATGACTATGCTTAATCGAGCTAATATATATTCGAGCAGCACAAGCTGGCTCATTATGGTTGACAGGCAAGCATGCCGCCTTGGAGTTTTTCGTGGACAGCGCGGGTCGTGGAGTTACGCTCAATACTGGACTTGCTCTACCGGCGCCCCTAGTACTCCAACGCCTACGGGTGAGTATACCGTCACCGGCAAGGGCTACTCGTTTGGACATGGGTATACCTGCTACTACTACACGCAGTTTTACGGTGACTATCTGTTCCATTCAATACCGTACTACCAGGGAACTTTTAATCCCATGGACAGCCGAATGGGAATGCATGTTTCACAAGGCTGCGTGCGTTTGCCCATTGATCGCGCTAAATGGATTTGGGATAACGTGCCCCTTGCTACCAAGGTGGTAATCTACTAACTATTCCCGTAAGCGGTGAGAGCTTGTTAGAGGGCCCTTTCCTGTTGCCGTAGTCTTGGCAACAGGAAAGGGCCCTTGCCGTTGGATTAGGCTCCTTTTTCTTCGTTCACCTAATTGGTGACATTAATGAAGCTAACTCCCGATAGTATGGTTATTGACGACCGTCTATCTAGGAGGCGATTCTTTTGAAAAGGCAATTTAGAGCATTTATTGTTCTGATTTCCTGCTTCATGACGATGCTGCTTTTGAGCCCTTTGGCTTGTTGGGCAGATCAAAATGTTGGTTCCAACGAATATGAATCCGTTCCAGAGACCCAATCCGACCCCTCGGATCAAACTGCTGCTGTAGCCGATGAAACGGCGCCTTCGATTGATGCTACCGTGGAGCCCAAAGAGGCGGCCCCGGACGTCAGCTATAAATCTCACATTTCAGGCATTGGTTGGGAGCCGACGTTTACATCGAATGGCTCGACCTCTGGCACAACAGGCCAGTCCCGTAGGCTTGAAGCACTCAGGGTTTCCCTCCCTAATTCAGAAGACCTTGGTATCGAATACCGCTCTCATGTTCAAAATGAAGGCTGGCAGGATTGGGTTTCTAATGGAGCCGTCTCCGGCACAACGGGAAAGGGCCTTCAGATTGAAGCCGTCGAGCTCAAGCTGACGGGCAACAGGGCGGCTTCTTATGACCTGTATTATCGCGTTCATGCTTCTAATTTCGGCTGGCTTGGATGGACTTCAAATGGGTCGACTGCGGGAACCACCGGTTGGTCTTATGCCGTTGAAGCAATACAGATCGTCATTGTAAAAAAGGGTGACGCGGCGCCCGGCGATACTGCTGGTGCCTATGTCCCATATGTCTTTAATTGCTCTCTTTCTCAGGTTGGGGAGACGACTAAAGTAACCCTGAATATTCCGCAGATCGAGGATATAAAACGACTCGGGATCGCTGATTCGATAAAGGTGGCAGGCTCCATGTCGTATGGAGGGAGGGTCACCCGTTCCGTCTCAAGCACGATTGCACTCGGAGATCTGGGCTCTAGCTCCAGTGAAATTGAATTTAGCGATTATGGTCCGTTTGACGTTACGTTGCAGTATTTGAAGAACGGAAATATCGTTCATGAGGACCATCAGTCAATTGGCATTTCTGCGAGCGAGTACAACCTTGCCCCTTTGAGTGCTTCTTTCCCCGTTGTTCTCTATTCGCTATCTTTCTGGGATATCAGCACCTCTTCTGCTGGAACGACCGTTCCGTCAATTGTAATGCTCGATCGTCCAAGTGCCTATAACTGGAACTCGCTTCCATCCGGGATGTACGGTCTTCCGTATCTGACTCATGAGGAGAATGCTTCTAGTTCGAGCTATCAGGCGTTCGCGGATTATGTCGCTGCTCTCTACAAGATCAATCCCAAGGCAAAGTTCAATCTGTATATCAATGACATCACCTGTTCGTTGATCCATAGGATGATTTACGCCAACAAGATTCCCGCAGGCCAATACTCCATTCGGCTGTTGTCCGATGGATCCGCCACGTATGTCTTTACCTACGAAGCCTTTGACGTTAAGGATCCAGATTCTAAGCAAGCGGAGCTGATTACTTTATGGAACGCCGCCAAGAATAAGGAATACGAAACCGGTGAGGTCTCAAAGTCGTATAGCGATTATCACGATCACTGGGATTCTATGTATGCCGTGCTGAGTATTGAGCCTGGCACTCAGTGGTGGATGACTCGAACGAATCTGTTTACGAGTGGTGACGATAATGCCTTTGCGAATAAGATCGCGTCCGATCCCGGCGTTAAGAAGGTGAATGTTTCGGGCATGCTTACGAGCCTGCAGAATAGGGGAGAGGATACAGTCCAAGCGTTTAAGGCGCTGTACAACTTTAACGATGGCTATTTTGATGCGGCGACTCAGCAGGGCAAAAAGGTAATGATGCTGCTTGGAACGTACGTTTCTTACGAGCAGAATTTTGACGACTATGCCAACTTGACCGAAGTTATCTATGGCGATGACTATTTGTATTATTACAAGGGGCATCCAAACACACCGACGGGTATGTATCCCCAAAAGCAGGAACAGCTTGACCGTCTTGGCATTACCGATGTCGATTCTTCCGTCGCTGCAGAGCTGATCCTCTTCTTTAATCCGGAGATCGGTCTGTCTGGTTATGGGTCTAGTACGTATAACTCGGCCAGTGCCGATGCTGCTGGTGGACTTTGGAATTCCACAAAGGCCGAGGCCTTGAAGCCGGGTGCCGTCATCGATTATTCCATTATGGATTGGTTTGCTTCTCCGATTACCGAAGACACGGATGCTGCTATCAGATCCCTTTGCAAACAGGGAGACTCTTGCTATCTCGTAGAGTTTTCGGATTCCATACTTGCTTCGGCAAATTACGACTTTGCTATCTATTCGCACAATAGCGGTGCTCTGACTTATTTCAAGAAGGGCGAGTCGGGCTATGATGTTGTTAAGGTGTCACGAGGCCCTCTTGACGTCTTGGCAACTTCGCATGTTTCAAATGACGGCTGGCAATCGGCCTCTAAGGGTGGAAATGCTTCCGGTACCGTTGGGCAGTCAAAAGCCGTCGAGGCTATTACTCTCAATCTGCAGAATGCTCCCTATGATGGTGCATTGGAGTACAGGACACATGTTTCCGATTATGGCTGGCATGGCTATGTGAAGGAGGGGAAAGTTTCTGGTACTACGGGCCAGAGCAAGTCTGTCCAGGCTATTCAGATTCGCCTGACTGGTGAGATGGCCAATCACTATGACGTTTATTATCGAGCTCACGTTCAGGATAAGGGATGGCTCGGTTGGGCCTGCAATGATCAAGTTGCCGGAACGACCGGTTTCGTTTTGAGGCTAGAGGCATTTCAGGTCGTTTTGGTCGAAAAGGGTTCGCCCGCTCCTGGGGATACGAGTCAGCCCTCTATTCAGAGAGCGTTTTCAATCAAGGCACATGTTTCAAACCTTGGTTGGCAGTCGCCTGTTTACGAAGGCATGACCGTTGGCACAACTGGCCGAAATCTTGCTGTTGAGGCGTTGACGATTAGCAAGCCTGACCTAGGGTATTCCGGCGGCATCGAGTATCGAGCTCACGTTCAAAATATCGGCTGGCAAAAGTGGGTCAAAAATGGAAAGGTTGCCGGTACTACGGGGAAGTCTCTTGCTGTTGAGGCTGTTGAAATAAAACTGACGGGAGATCTTGCCAAGCATTATGACGTTGTCTATAGGGCACACGTTCAAAGCAAAGGTTGGCTAGACTGGGTTAAATCGGGCGAGTGTGCCGGTACAACTGGTGAGGCTCTGCATCTAGAAGCGCTTGAGGTTAGGCTGGTTGAGAAAAGCTAAATATAGATCCAATTTGCCTATATACCAACGCTAATGAAGTGGGGGTGAATTGATGGGGTTGTAGTCCCCTCAATTCACCCTCCTTAGTTGCAAGTTATTTGAAAGAGACAAACCGTGCTAGACTTTATCCTTTGTGTAAGGATTTCGTTTCGGCCTCTTTCATTAAGTCGTCATCATTAATTTCTATTGGGTGAATTAAGGTGAAGTTTGGTAATCATGAATTTGCTTTATACGGTTGATAACAATTTTGTCCCACAGTTGGCCGCCAATATTTGCTCGGTTGTTTCAAATCATTCCGGTATTCAAGACATTACTTTTCATGTCTTCTCTAATGGCATTACAGAGGATAACCAGCGTTTGCTCCAGGAGATGGTGACCGAATACAACCAAAACCTTGTATTTTATGATATTTCGAACTTCAAAGATGCTCTCGGGTTTGATTTTGATACATCGGGATGGAATGAAATAGTTCTTGCTAGGCTTTTGATGGCACATTTTCTACCTAATGAGATCGAAAGAGTTATTTACCTCGATGGCGATACGATTGTTCTTGGGGATATTGCTCTTCTTTGGAATCAAGATCTTAAGGGTTGCGTGGTTGGAATGGTTCCCGAGCCAACGGTCGGCCCATCTCGACTTAATGATTTAGACTTAAATGGCTGTCTGTACCACAATGCTGGCGTGTTGCTCGTTGATTTAAAGCAATGGAGATCAACTTGTTGCGAAGATCAATTATTGGATTATTGCGAGCGCCGCTCAGGACGCTTGTTTGCGAATGATCAAGATGCTCTAAATGCAGTACTTAAAGATAAGATTTGCAGTTTATCCCCTGCGTTCAATTATTCCAATATCTTTGACTACTATCCGTTTATATTCTTAAACTCGTTAATGCCGGGCTTTTCGGATGAAAACAGTTTTAATACCGCAAGATCGAAGCCCATCGTTGTCCATTATCTCGGCGAAGAGAGGCCATGGCGGCGGGGGAATACTCATCGCTTCAATAATGAGTATCACTTTTATTTATCAGAAACGTTCTGGAAGGACGCGAAAGATGAAGATGGTTGGGGCGCTTATTTTCTTGCTTGGCGGACTTTTAATTTCCTAACCAGGCCTTTTCCTCAGCTTCGTTATAAAGTGATCAGCGGGTTGATTCCCGCATTTCTTAAATATCGTGCCTCGCAAAGAAATAAATAGGATTATGGATAAAATCAAAGACAAGTCTGTTTGCATTGTTTTACCCACATATAACGGCGGAAAGTATTTGGCCAAACAGCTTGATAGTATCTTGGAGCAAACTTGGCCTAATTGCTCCGTCTATATTCGTGATGATGGTTCAACGGATGAAACTGTTGAAATTGCACAATGGTACTGTCGGTCAAACTCCAGCATTCATTTAATTCAAGATTCAATCGGTAATCTTGGGTGCCCAAATAGTTTTTATGAAATTATCAAACGGGTTCCCGAATATGACTACTATGCATTTGCCGATCAGGATGATATTTGGAAGACCGATAAAATTGAACGGGCAGTCAGGGCAATTGAAAATAGTGGAGACAAGGTGCCGACTGTCTACTTTTCTTCCTTTTCATATGTAAACGAAGATGGCGAGACGATACGCGAGTCGGCTCCGCAGGACAAGTACCTCTCTTTTCATAACACCTTGTTTTATACTCCCGGACTAGGCTTCACGATAGTATTTAATCGCCTTGCCTGCAGGGCCTTTATTCTTGAGGTAGATCCAGGGAATGAAATGCATGATCGCTGGCTGATTCGGTGTGCTTCGGCATTTGGAAAGGTATTGTTTGATTCCGTCTGTACGGCTTCACATGTTCGTCATTCCTCTGCGGTCACGTCTGGAGATAATCGTTATTTTGATCTTTTAAAGACCTATTTTAAGGACGAGCTATTTGGTGATAGATCGAAAGATGAGAGTAAAATGTTAAGCCATTTTTCTGCGGTGTTTTATGATGAGCTTAGTTTTGAGCAGAAACATGAGCTTGATATTTTCACCAATGATGATGGGATTATTTCAAGACTTAGGAAAGCATTTTTCCCAAAGCGTCTGCGACCTACTTTGATTTCTGATTTACTTCTTCGCGTTTTGTTTTTATTCAACAAGGCCTGATGATCCACTGCTGGAGTGATTGTGTCTAATAGAAAAACGAAAGAACTCTCTGTTGAGCAGAGTCTTGTTTGGAACAGCGTCGGCTCGATGGCGTATTTGATTTGCAACTGGCTGATTACTGTTCTTGTGGTGACACTTGGTTCCGACATTAGCATGTCTGGTAGCCTTGCTGTGGCTATGTCTGTTGGTAATATTTTTGCGACCATTGTTTTGCTTAGAGCGCGCCCCGTTCAGGTTTCTGAGAGCTATTCTGATTTTACGACTGGGAATTTTATCGCTCATAGAATCGTTGCAACAATATTTGCCTGTGTAATTTGCTTCTTCTATTGTTTAGTCTCTGTTGCATTCAGCGATTGGGCAGTTGTTGCTGTTTATTGCCTATTTAAAGCTGGCGATTCATTTGTCGATGTTCTTCACGGTGTGGATCAGGTAAACAACAGATTGGACATTGCGGCTATTTCTCAAATAATTCGTGGCGTAGGAGTTCTAGTCTCTTTTTCGTTGTGCTTGTTGCTATTTGATAACTTGGTAATAGCCGTTGCTTCAATGGCTATTGTTACCATAGCTGTTGTGCTTATATATGATTTTAGAATGACAAAACGGTTTTGTGCCGTTATGCCTGATTTTGATTTTACTTCCCTTATCAAATTGTCACGTATCTGTTTTCCCGGGTTTGTTGCATCTCTTGCGTGCACGGCTGTTGTTAGCGTAACAAGACAGTTCTATGGTCTTTCCTATGGAAATGAGGCGTTGGGTTTTTATGCCGCCGTTGCCACTCCGACTGCCGTAATTCAGGCTATCGTATCTTATCTATATGCCCCCCTGCTTGGACCTATTTCGGCAATGTGGCGAGAAAACGAAACTCACCGATTACGCTTAGTATTTATTAAAATGCTCGCTTCCGTATTCGTTTTGACGGCGATGTGTGCCATTGCTAGTGCTTTTATAGGCGAACCTGTGCTTACTGCTATTTATGGCAAAGAAGTTGGTCTTCACTCAGATTATCTTCCGCTGGCACTCGTTGCTACCGCATTCACTGGTTTGAACTTTTTCACTATTGATGTTTTTATTGCATTTGGGAAACCGATTATTGGCACGATTTCTGGTGCCGCTTCGTTAGCGTTGGCCGTGTTTCTTTCTCGTTATTGTTTTGTGAATCCGGTATTTGCTTCTGATGCAAATATCATCAATATCATTATCTTGGTGGCATACGGTTTTGGATTATTATTTTCTTTCCTTTGTATAATTAACCTATTAAATCGGAAGGCGAAGCAATCTGTCACATCCGAACTGTAAATTCGTGCTCCTTGTTTTGATAGGGTTTTTCAGTTCGACTTGGGCTGTTTGAGTGATATTTTGTACTGAGGATTCAAATGATGCATGAATTAAGAGCGCTGGTTATCATCCCAGCTTTTAATGAAGAGGCGAACATTTTAGATACGGTTTCTTCTGTGGAGGAAGCTGGATACGATTATGTAGTTATCAACGACGGCTCCACTGATGACACTTTGCGTGTTTGTCGCGATGCGGGGGTTAATGTCCTGGATTTACCGCAGAATCTTGGCATTGGAGGTGCGGTTCAAGCCGGACACAAATACGCCAAGCGCTTTGGCTATGATGTAGACATTCAAGTTGATGGTGATGGGCAGCATGACGCCCATTACATATCATGCTTGCTTGATGAAATAAATAATGGGTCTGATTTAGTTATCGGATCGCGATTTCTTGAGGAATCTGAAGGCTTCAAGTCAACCTTCTTGAGGCGTCTTGGAATTAGATGGCTCTCTGCGGTAATTCATCTTACAACTCACGTTCGTGTTAGCGACCCCACTTCTGGTTTTCGCGCATGTGGATCTAAGGCCATAGATCTATTCTGTAAAAAATATCCCGTAGACTATCCAGAGCCGGATTCCGCTGTTGCGGCTATGGTTAAGGGCCTTCGCGTTACAGAAGTGCCTGTCGTAATGAAAGAACGACAGGGGGGAAAGTCGTCAATTTCTGGTTTTAGTAGCATTTATTACATGATAAAGGTTACTTTGGCGATTATCATCTCTTCATTCTCGAATTAGGATGGGTTGTTATGCATATTTCCTTACAGTTTGGTGTCATTACTGCTTGTTTAGTTTTGCTTTGTTTTGTGCTGCGTCTTGTATTGAAGGATAGCCTTCAGCTCAAGTATTCACTTCTTTGGATTGTTCTTGCATTGGTTTTGTTGGTATGCGGCCTCTTTCCGCAACCTCTTTACTTCATTTCAAGTTTATTTGGTTTTCAGACTCCAGCCAATTTTGTTTTTGTCTTAGGGTTTTTATTTTTGATATGCATTGTTCTTTCTATGGCATGTCTGTCAAGTAAACAATCTTCTGCAATTGCTAACTTAACTCAACGAATTGCATTGCTTGAAAAAGAGCTTGAATCAAAAAATAGGGAGTAATGCCATGTGCTTGGCAAAAGATCATACATTTGTATTGTGCGCATACGGCGAGTCTCCGTACTTGTCTGACTGTTTAGATTCTTTAGTGAACCAAAGCACCCGTAGTAATATCCTTATATCGACGTCAACTCCTAATTCCTATATTGATCGTATAGCGTCTAATTATTCGATTCCGGTAATTGTTAACGAGGGGTCGCCTAGCATATCTCATGACTGGAATTGTGCTATTGCGAATTCAAATACAAAGCTTGTGACTATAGCACATCAGGATGATATCTATAGCTCTAGTTATACGGAAACTATGCTGCGGGCTATGAAAGAAGCGGATCAACCTTTAATCTTCTTTTCTAATTATGGTGAGATAAGAAATGGCATATATGAAGAAAACCTCCTTATTCTGAAAATAAAGAGAATTTTACTTCGTAAGTTTGCTCGCCACGGCGCTCTTTCATCGGTTAAGGATAAAAGGGATATCCTGAGGTTCGGTTCCGCCATCTGCTGTCCTTCTGTGACATTTAATCTAAGCATCTTACAGACACCGTTATTTATGACAGACATGAAATGTGACTTGGACTGGGAGGCATGGGAAAGATTCTCGAAAATCGACGGATCTTTCGTTTATTCTCCCGAGGTTTTAATGTTTCATCGAATTCATGAAGGCTCTGAGACCACGGCGTTGATTAAAGATGATACAAGGAGGTCGGAGGATGAAACGATGCTTCAAAAATTCTGGCCCAAGTGGTTTGCTCCAATAGTCTGTAGCCTGTATTCGCTTAGCATGAGAAGCAATTCTTTATGACGCTGCAACAATGCCGGCGTAAGTTGAACATTTATCGAGACGGAGTTGTAGAGTTATGAATCTAGATACCTTTACTGTTCATCCGAAACTATCTGATAGTTATCGAAAAGCTCTGACTTTTTTCGTTTACCCGTTTATAGCTGTATTTTCTCTTTGCTTGGGATTTTTCTACTATTGCGCCTTTAAAGCCAGCGCTATCGGATTGCCTGGGCTATGGCTCTCGGCTCTGCCCTTAATTGCCTGCTTGTTCGTTGGTGTCCTATTATTAATTAAAGAGCAGCACAATCCCGCAATTTGCTTTGTAGTGATTGGTGTGCCCGCTGTAACTGCTTTTGGCCTTTTCATGCTGCCCGCTAATGTTCCAGACGAGGCTTCTCATATTTGGCAGGCGGCCGCTTTATTGTCTCGTAACGGCAATGGCTTTGATGTTGTCTCTTGCTTCCAATTGGGTCAGTTTCCTTCATCGTACGCAGATTATTTTAATGCAATGACTCAGCCTACCGATTGGTCTAGCGTTTTTGTGTGCCATACGTATTTGGGGAGCTATTACCCTCATCTTTATTTAATTCCAGGAGTAATTCTAGGATTTGCGCAGCAATCGGGTTTTAATGCCTTTGTGGCCCTTTCAGTTTCGCGCGTGTGCGCTGGATTAGCATATTGTTTCGCGGCTTATTGGGTAATCAAGCTGATGCCAGTTGGTAAAAATGCTGTTTTGATTTTTTTACTAAATCCCATTTTATTGCAGCAGGAAGCGTCTGTTTCGGCTGATTCTGTCGCAAACATTGTTGCCATCTTGTACGTTGCTGTAGTCGTTATGATTTATGCGGACTCGTTGTATTCATATCGATCTCTGCTGGCGTTAATACTGCTATCCGTTTTACTGCTTCTTTCAAAGATAATGTTTTTCCCGTTGGTACTCTTGAACCTTATTCACTGGAAAAAACTTAAAGGAACAGACAGCTATAAAAAGTTCATCTCTTCCTTCTTTGCGATAGCTTTTGTTGCGAGCTGCGCGTTCGTTTTTCTTTATCATGGAAGTTTCATGCCAGATTCATTTGATTTGATGCGAGCGCCGCTGCATTGCGCAAAGGTTTTTATTAAGTCTATTTGGGAGATGGGGCCATTCTGGTTTCAATCCTATGCAGGTTACAATCTTGGCGCTCTTTCGATTAATGTTTGGCCATTTTGTTTTTGGCTTTACATCATTCTCCAGTCTGTTGTTCTGTTTTATAACGATGAGAATAATAAAAAATTATTCTGCAGTACGGATTGCTTTGTAATGATTGCTGTTGTATTCGTCAATTTCTTCCTGATTGTTATGACGATGAGGAACTGGACTCTTACTGTTGATAAGCGTGAAGATATTATCATGGGGGTCCAAGGACGATATTTATTCCCACTGGTCCTTCCGGTTCTGTTGAATATCTTGCGACCGATAAAATCAAGTTCTGAAGGACATGTCTTGCTTGGTTCTTCATTAATAATGAGTGCTATTCTATTAGTGGACTTTATTTCAATTCTTTCTGCGTTTTAGGAGTTAGTGTTTCATGTTGAACCTTCTTGAGGGCATTGGTTACACCGTTAAAGAAGAGGGATTTTATAACGTCCCCAAGAAGGTCTCCCATGTACTCTCAATGCATAGGCCTCGATTTGATTTCAGCTCTCGCCAAGACAATTCTTTTTTTGATGTTATTTTTATTAATGGATGTGATTATTCCGTTCCGCATCCTATTAGGTACCGTGTCGATCATCAGATTGAGGAACTTGAGGCTGCCGGCTTAACGGTCCAAAAGGTTAATGCCTGGGAGATGGAAAAGGATATTCTTAGGCATGCGCGTACTTTTATTATTTTCCGTTGTCCCCTAAGTGATGAAGTTGAATCTTTAATTAGGCAGGCAAAAAAACTCAATAAGCGCGTTATTTATGACATTGACGATTTGGTTATCGACACTGCTTATACCGATTCTATTCCGTTCGTTAATGCAATGACTGCTCATGATAAGTCTTGCTATGACGATGGCGTCAAGCGAATGGGTGAAACACTGAAGCTTTGCGATTGCGCTATCACTACTACTGAGGGGATGGCGGAAGAACTAAAAAAATATGTTCCCAGGGTTTATATAAATAGAAATGTAGCATCTGAATCGATGATTGATTATTCGAATATTGCTATCTATCGTCGAGATGTACTCCCCAGCTTGCAAAGCTCAAGCGTCTTGCCTGAGGATAGGGTTCCCTACAAGCGAGCGGTTGAGCGTAGGGATGAAAAACAGAAAACTCAGGAAATCAGAATCGGCTATTTTAGCGGAAGCATTACCCATAATGCAGATTTCAATTTAGTGCTCCCAGCATTATCTAAGGTAATGGAGACTCATCACAACGTCACCTTGATGGTGGGCGGGGAACTCGATGTTCCTGATGACTTGATGCCATTTTCCGAACGTATTGTCACGTTCCCATTTTGCGATTGGCGTCGGCTTCCAAATTATATTGCTTCCTGTGATATCAATATCGCTCCTTTGGAGAACACTCTATTCAATCGAGCTAAATCCGAGAATAAATGGATTGAATCATCGCTTGTTAAGGTTCCTACGGTTGCTAGCAATGTTGGCGCCTTTAAGAAGATGATTCAGGATGGCGTTACTGGATTTCTCTGCGATGGTGTTGAGGACTGGTGTGCTGTCCTCAATCGTCTGATATTAGATTCTGATCTTAGGAAGAGCGTCGGCGAATCTGCATATTTATACTGCCATGAGCACTGCACTACTGTTTCGGCTGCTAAAGCAATCCGAGATATTATTGTAAAAGAACAATCTCCCAATCTCGGAATGGTCATGCCGAGCGTGAATACTAGCGGTGGTGTCTTAGTCGCCCTTAGGCACCTGTGCATTCTTCAGGACGCTGGTGTTGATGTATTAATACTTAATACCGACGATTCAACAAAGTGGCTTGAAGTTTTCGGACATCGTATTCCTGTTCTTAATCGTGTCGTTCCAAGTGGCAAACTCGATAAATGCCCTTTGTCGGGTGCAATTGATACTGCGGTTGCAACCCTTTGGGATACTCTTGATTTTGTTAAACGCTATCCACGTATTGGTAAGAAAAAGTACTTGGTTCAGAACCTGGAGACTGATTTTTATCTTCCAGGAGATAGGCTGCGTCTTCAGGCGAATTCTACTTATTTAAATAACGATATTGACTACCTGACGATCTCGCCTTGGTGCGAGGAATGGCTTCATGATAGGTTTGGTCAGAATTGTAAGTCGGTTCCGAATGGACTCGACCTTGCCTCGTTCCCTCATTCTGAGCGTGATTTCTCTATGCCTATAATTCGGATACTTATTGAGGGGGATTGCGGTTCGGATTATAAAAATGTTGATGAAGCTTTCAGGGTAGTGGAAAGGCTTGACTCTGAAAGATATGAGATTTGGTATATGAACTACACTGGTAAAAAGAAGCCTTGGTACCGTATCGATAATTTCCTCGGTAGAGTGCCGCATGATCAAATATCAGACATCTATAACCAGTGTCATATTTTATTGAAGACAAGCATTCTCGAAAGTTTTTCATATCCCCCGTTGGAGATGATGGCGACCGGGGGCTTTGTTGTTGCTGTTCCCAATGGAGGTAACGCAGAGTTCCTTCGCGATGGATCGAATTGCTTGCTTTACGGCCGTGGAGATATTGATGCTGCGGTGAGCTGCATTAATCGCATCGTTAATGATCGCGGTCTTCGTGAGACGCTGTATGGCGGGGGATTGAAGACTGCGGAGGAGAGGGACTGGTCAAAACTGACGGATAAAGTCGTTCACCTATATGACTGATACTATAGTTTTAATTTGATGGATGCATACTTGCGGCAACGTAGACCTTTAAGTTAACGTTGCCGCAAGTATGCAATGTTTGGCTGCTTTATTATTAAGGAGTTATGTTATGAAAGGCATCATCCTCGCCGGCGGGTCCGGCACGCGACTGTACCCGCTCACTCTCGTGACCTCCAAGCAGC
>OGQU01001480.1_pt1 | contig 18894 bp, 18 predicted proteins | sample 1553341 | NCBI WGS metagenome assembly OGQU01 (sample SAMEA2579920, study PRJEB22360) | human gut metagenome | biome: human gut; feature: human-associated habitat; material: faeces | place: Denmark | collected 2008/2010 | reverse complement strand
TATCCGCACTGCTTGGACGTATGCCGTCAGCCGTAGGTTATCAGCCGACACTGGCAAATGAAATGGGTGCACTTCAGGAACGTATCGCTTCTACAAAGAACGGATCTGTAACATCAGTTCAGGCCGTATATGTACCAGCCGATGACTTAACTGACCCGGCTCCTGCAACAACATTCTCACATCTGGATGCGACAACCGTACTTTCCAGAAAGATCGTTGAGCAGGGTATCTACCCAGCCGTAGATCCACTGGATTCTACATCCCGTATCCTGGAGCCTGCAGTTGTAGGTGAGGAGCACTACCAGGTAGCACGTAAGGTACAGGAGATCCTGCAGAAGTACAAAGAGTTACAGGACATCATCGCAATCCTCGGTATGGAAGAATTATCCGAAGAGGATAAGATGACAGTAGCCCGTGCAAGAAAGATCCAGAAATTCCTGTCACAGCCATTCTCAGTAGCTGAGACATTTACCGGTGTTCCTGGAAAATATGTTCCACTGAAAGAAACTGTTCGTGGATTCAAAGCGATCATCGACGGTGAGATGGATGAATATCCGGAAAATGCATTCTTCAATGTAGGTACGATCGAAGACGTGATCGCTAAGGCGAAGGCAGAAGGAGTGGCTTAGTATGAGCATATTTTCATTGAAAATTATATCTACGGATAAGGTCTTTTACGATGGTAAATGTGAGTATCTGGTCATCCCGACGATCGACGGGGAGAAAGGTATTCTGGCTCATCATGAGAACATGGTCATCGCAGTGGAGATCGGAGAACTGCGTTTCCGCAAGCCTGACGGTGAGTGGGTAACAGCGGTTGTATCCAAGGGATTTGCAGAGATCGTGAATAACCGTGCTTCTGTACTGGTTAATACGGCAGAGCGTCCGGAAGACATCGATGTGAAGCGTGCAGAGGAAGCAAAGGAACGTGCCGAAGAACAGCTTCGTCAGAAGCAGAGCATTCAGGAGTATTATCTGTCACAGGCTTCTATGGCCCGTGCCATGACACGACTGAAAGCGTCCAGAAACAGACGCGGGGATATTTAGAATCGCAAAAAAACGAACTATTTTCGTAAATAAAATTATATAAGTAATGAAGAAGTTCTTCTATAATTAGTGTATAATAGCCATTAGCTGTTTACATATTATAGGAGGACTTTTTTTATGAGTGAAACAGGGAATGGAAGAAAAAACTGGACAAGAGTTGTCGCGGCGGTAGGACTTGTATTTCTGGCAGTTGCCATCGCACTTCTGATCGGACTCCTTTTTGGTATCGTTCAGGGATTCCTGGTATCTTATCTTGAAATCCAGCCATTCATCGTATCACTTGCAGGTATGTTCTTTGGACGTGGTATGACATCAATCATCAGTACTGATATGATTTCTATCAAAAATAAGACATTCCTTGCATGGGCTAATTATAAGATTTATCTCCCAATCGGATCATACAGCCGTCGTGGAAAATTCATCCCGGCATACATATATCCGACTGTTATCATCGCAATACTGATCTTTATTGTCGTTCTGGACGGACTGCTTGCAGGATGCGGCGGATTCCTCTTCTGCTTAAACAGCTGTTCCGGATTCGTAGAGCAGGCCAAAGGTCTTGAAATGGATGCGATCTCAGCTTCCGTTATCGGTGGTACACTGTTAAGCGGTGGTGTAGGAACACCATTTGGTACAGTCTTTGGTGGATTGATCAAAGGAACGATCTCAAGTCTTATCACCACACAGGGAACACTTTCCAGCTGGTGGGTACGTATCGCACTTTCCGCATTACTGTGTTTCTTCATTGTATTGCGTGCGTTATCTTGTATGACGTCTGTAACTTGCAGGTGTCTCTTCGTATTTTTCCTGAAATAATTTGTAGAAATATCCCTTGTTATGATATCCTACCGAATCGGCAATCTCTTCGATACTCTTGTCAGTCGACACAAGCAGATGTTCCGCACGTTCCAGCCGGATCTGCTGGACATAAGCGGAATAGGTAAGTCCGGTCTTTCGTTTGATCAGGCGGTTGAAGTAATCCTCCTGATAGTGGAATTCATCCACCAGATCCTGGATGGTGATATCTCTGAAATGTGCCCGGATATAGTCCGAAATCTCTTCGAATACGATCCAGTTCATCGTCTGCTTCTGCTCTTTGGAAAGAGAAAAATCATACTGTGTACTTAAGATCCGGAAGATCCGGAATAACAGACCTTTTGTAATATATCTGGAACCACTGTCCGGCGAATAAGATTCTTTCAAAAGCAACAAAAGACTGTCGTCCAGAGATTCGCTTGCCCCGTCGGATGGTCGGAAATGCAGAAATTGCTGGACATCCTTTTGCTTTAACAATGCAGACTGCAGGAAGGAAAGAATCTTCTGCGGGGTACTGTTCTCATTCATGATCTCCGTAAACATATCGTTGGCAATTCCGATAAAAAGTACGACCCCAGACTGGTCTGTCAGGCAGTCCTGGTGCAGACAGTTTTTGTCGATCAGGCAGAGATCACCTTTCTGAAAGACTACATCTTTATTCAATATCCGTTGGTGAAATTCTCCTTCCACAACATAGGAAAGTTCCAGATAATCATGCGTGTGAAGCTGCGTATATTTCCCTTCCGAATAGGAATAATGATAGCAGAAATTCTCCGGAGACGGCATCATCGTTGCATACAGGTTACCGGGAGAATCGAAGTTCCAGCATAATAAGAAGCTGCGGTCCTGACCGAGTAACGGATACGTCTTGACTTCCTGAACGGATTTGGAATATTCCGGACAGACAAGTCTTGCGCCTAATTTATGGTTTTCCGGAAGAAGCCGTGTATCGGGTCCTGTGATCCGGCGGCAAAAATCGGATAAATTCATATAAAATACCTCCTTGGATTCTCCTTAGATTATATCATAACGGAGGTCGGAATAGGTAACTATTTTCCCAAAAGTGCAGAGTTAAGAAATTGAGAAAACAAGTCCATATTTTTATAATAGAGACATAATGAAGCTGTAAATGAAACAGAAAATTTGAGCGAAAAGGAGTAATTAAACATGTTAAAAACAAAGAATTATCAGTTTTGGTTCTGCACAGGATCACAGGATCTTTATGGAGATGAGTGTCTTGCACACGTAGCAGAGCATTCAAAGATTATCGTAGATGCATTGAACAAATCAGGAAACCTTCCATATGAAGTAGTATGGAAACCAACCATGATCACAAACGAAGTAATCAGAAAGACATTCAACGAAGCTAACACAGACGAGAACTGTGCCGGTGTTATCACATGGATGCATACATTCTCTCCTGCAAAATCATGGATCTTAGGATTACAGGAATACAGAAAACCATTACTTCACTTACATACACAGTTCAACCGTGAAATCCCATACGACACAATCGACATGGACTTCATGAACGAGAACCAGGCAGCACATGGTGACAGAGAGTACGGACACATCTTCAGCCGTCTGAACATGGAACGCAAAGTTGTTGCAGGATACTGGGAAGACGAAGACGTTCAGAAACAGATCGGATCATGGATGCGTACAGCAGTAGGTGTTGTAGAAAGCAGCCACGTCAGAGTTATGCGTGTAGCTGACAACATGAGAAACGTAGCCGTAACAGAAGGCGACAAAGTAGAAGCTCAGATCAAATTCGGATGGGAAGTAGATGCTTATCCTGTAAATGAAGTTGTAGAAGCTGTTAATGCAGTATCTCAGGCTGATATCGACACATTAGTAGAAGAATACTATGACAAATATGACATCCTTCTTGAAGGAAGAGATGAGAAAGAATTCCGTGAGCATGTAGCAGTACAGGCTGGAATCGAACTTGGATTTGAAAGATTCCTGGATGAGAATAACTATCAGGCAGTTGTAACACACTTCGGAGATCTTGGCGGACTGAAACAGCTCCCAGGACTTGCAATGCAGAGACTGATGGAAAAAGGATACGGATTCGGAGCAGAAGGTGACTGGAAGACAGCTGCTATGGTTCGTGTTATGAAGATCATGACTCAGGGAATGAAGGACGCTAAGGGAACTTCATTCATGGAAGATTACACATACAACCTTGTATCAGGTAAAGAAGGCGTTCTGGAATCTCACATGCTGGAAGTTTGCCCGACAATCGCAGATGGCAAGATCAGCATCAAAGAGCAGCCACTTAGCATGGGTAATAGAGAAGATCCTGCAAGACTTGTATTCACATCTAAGACAGGTCCGGCTATCGCAACATCTCTGATCGACCTTGGTGACAGATTCCGTCTGATCATCAACGATGTAGACTGCAAGAAGACAGAGAAACCAATGCCAAAACTTCCAGTAGCAACAGCATTCTGGACACCACAGCCGAACTTAAAGGTTGGAACAGAAGCATGGATCCTGGCAGGAGGAGCTCACCACACAGCATTCTCTTATGATTTAACAGCAGAGCAGATGGGTGACTGGGCAGCATGCATGGGAATCGAAGCTGTATACATTGATAAGGATACAACAATCAGACAGTTCAAGAATGAACTCCTGTGGAACAGCGTTGCATACCGCAAATAATCAAATAAAGAATTACGGGTAAAAGATTATATTTGCAGGGGATATCGAAATAGATATTTCCCTGCAAAAATAGTATAATGGAGATATTAAGAAAACTTAAAATATAATGTTTAGGAGGAAGCGTACAATGAGCAATGTAAAAGAGATCATTGAAAGCGGAAAAGCATATCTTGGAATCGAATTCGGTTCTACAAGAATTAAAGCAGTACTGATCGATGAGGAGCACAATCCGATCGCATCCGGAAGCCATACATGGGAGAACCGTTATGAGAACGGACTGTGGACATACTCTCTGGACGATATCTGGGCAGGTCTTCAGGACAGCTACCGCGATATGGCAGAAAATGTACAGAAAGAATACGGAGTAACGATCAAGAAACTGGGAGCGATCGGATTCAGTGCCATGATGCACGGATATATGGCATTTGACAAAGAAGGAAAGCTTCTTGCACCATTCCAGACATGGAGAAACAGCAATACAGGAAAAGCTTCCGAAGTGCTGGTAGATCTGTTCCAGTATAATATTCCGCTGAGATGGAGTATCGCACATCTGTATCAGTGCATTCTGGATAAAGAAGATCATGTAAAAGATATCGCATTCACGACAACACTTGCAGGATATATCCACTGGCAGATGACAGGTGAGAAGGTTCTTGGTGTAGGAGATGCATCCGGAATGTTCCCAATCGACATGAATACAAAAGACTATGATGAAGAAATGATCCAGAAGTTCGATAAACTCATCGAAGGTGAGAACTATCCATGGAAAATAAAAGAGATTCTTCCTAAAGTTCTGGTAGCAGGAGACGCAGCCGGTATCCTGACAGAAGAAGGAGCAAAGAAACTTGACCCTACAGGTAATCTGGAAGCCGGAATCCCGCTTTGTCCTCCGGAAGGAGATGCAGGAACAGGTATGGTAGCTACAAACAGCGTAGCACAGCGTACAAGCAACATTTCCGCTGGTACTTCATTCTTCTCTATGGTTGTCCTTGAGAAACCTCTGAAAGACTTACATACAGAGATCGACATGGTTACAACACCTGACGGAAGTCTGGTTGCCATGGTACATTCCAATAACGGAACAACAGATCTGAATGCATGGGTAAATCTGTTCAAAGAATTCGCTGATTCTATCGGAGCAGACGTAGACATGAATCAGATGTATGGAACACTTTACAATAAAGCACTGGAAGGCGATGCTGACTGTGGTGGAATCCTTTCTTATGGTAACTACGCAGGCGAGCCTATCACAAATGTAGAAAAAGGACGCCCAATGGTAGTCAGAACACCAGAGACAAAATTCAATCTGGCTAACTTCATGAGATCTCACCTGTACACAGCACTTGGTGTTATCAAAGTCGGAATGGATATCTTAACAAAAGACGAAGGTGTTGAGATTGATACCGTTCTTGGACATGGCGGACTCTTCAAGACAAAAGGTGTCGGACAGAAGATCCTTGCAGATGCGATCAACACACCTGTAGTAGTTATGGAGACAGCAGGCGAAGGCGGACCATGGGGAATGGCTATCCTTGCTGAGTACATGGTAAAACGTGAAGAAGGCGAGAAGCTGGAAGACTACCTGAAGAATAAAGTATTCGGAAGCGATGCCGGAAGCAGAATCGATCCGGATCCGGAAGGCGTAGCTGGATACGAAGCATTTATGGAGACATACAAGAAAGGTCTTGACGTAGAGCGCAGAGCTTGTGCAGATCTGTAAGAAATATTATATGAAAGCAGAGGGGGCATAGGTTATGTCCCCGTATCTGCATATTCTTATATACAAGGGGAAAATGTTGATAACAGCTTTTCCGCAGTAACAGAAATATAAAGGAGATAGAAAGAGATGCTGGAAGAATTAAAAAAAGAAGTATATGAAGCAAACATGCTTCTTCCAAAATATGGCCTGGTAACATTCACATGGGGAAATGTAAGCGGAATCGACCGTGAAAAAGGTCTTTTCGTAATCAAACCAAGTGGAGTAGATTATGACAAATTAACACCGGAAGATATGGTAGTTGTAGACCTTCAGGGTAATAAAGTAGAGGGAGACTTAAATCCATCTTCTGATACAGCAACACATGTAGAGCTGTATAACAGATTCCCGAACATTGGTGGTGTTGTACATACACATTCTCCTTGGGCAACAAGCTGGGCTCAGGCAGGAAGAGGAATCCCTTGCTACGGAACTACACATGCAGATTACCTGTACGGAACAGTACCATGTGTAAGAAATCTTACAAAAGAAGAAATCGATGAAGCTTATGAGAAAAATACAGGTGTCCTGATCGCAGACAGATTCGATGAAGATGATCTGGACTATGTTGCAACACCTGCAGTACTCTGCAAGAACCATGGACCATTCACATGGGGCAAAGATGCTCACGAAGCAGTTCACAACGCAGTAGTATTAGAGGAAGTTGCCAAGATGGCAGCAAGATGCGAAATGATCAACCCAGACGTTAAACCTGCACCACAGGAATTACAGGATAAGCATTACTATAGAAAACATGGAGCAAATGCTTATTATGGACAGCCAGGGAAATAAGCTGAATATTTAGTTCATTATGGCGGTTGTCACCGACCAAAATAAAAATACAAGGTATATTCTTGTGTTGATTCCACCAACCATGGTTCCGAATGCACAGGAATGTACCTTGTATTTTATTCCCAGGTAATCATATGTCATAATGAGTAAATATGAGAATCGGAACATTGGTGGTACCGGAAGTTCTGAGTGTGTGATGATAAATATAACTAGCAGATAATATTTCTTTACATATGCATCTGAATATGTTAAAGTATACTATATTTCAAGAGAAAATCTCATCTCTAAAGATTCTAAAGCCTGAAAGGGCTGTCGGTAATAGTTTCATATTCTGAAACAAATACCCGAAATGTAAGCAATAGTAATCAAATAATAAAACTTAAGGCATGAATTATTATTGCAAATGGTAACTTATGAATTTATAATGAAAGGAGAACTGGATGAAAGAAACTACAAAAAGGATTGAATGGCATCCGGCATTTCAGGCATCGATACAGATTGAATTTGAAGAGGAATGTGATAAACTAACATTTGAAGCGGAACATCTGTTGTCAAAAAAGCCAATGCAGATTGATGAACTTATTATAAAGGTGAAGGATAATGAGACTATTCAAAAAAATATAGGAAGAATATTTAGAAAGTACAACATAATAGAATACAAGAGTCCGGATGATTATCTGACTGTGAATGATTTTTATAAGGTATATGGCTATTGTTGTTTCTATCAGGCGGATACGGAAAATGTACTTGCAATTTTGCCGGAGGAATTAACGATTACATTTATATGTAATCATTATCCAAGGATGATGATACAGCATTTGAAGAAACAACGTAATCTGGAAATTCATCAGGCGGGTAGTGGAATATATTATATAACCGGTGATGAATTCCCGATACAGTTATTGATTACAAAAGAATTAGATCAGGAAGAAAATTTGTGGCTTCAAAGTCTGCGGAAAGATATAAAGGATACGCAGGAAATAGAATTCTTGTTAAAGACATATGAAGAGAAGAAGCATTCAAAGTTGTATCAGGCAGCAATGGATGTGATAACACGTGCAAACTGGGCGGCAATGATGGAGGTGAAAGGAAATATGTGTGAAGCATTAAGAGAGTTGATGGAGGATGAATTTCAGGCATATGGAAAACAGGTAACAGAACAGGTAACAGAACAGGTGACAGAGCAAGTAACAGAACAGGTAACAGTACAAATGATAAAAAATGCATATGAAAGTATAAAAGATAAAAATAAAATTTCTCAAATTCTAAAAGTACCAGTGGATGTAGTTGAGAAAGCGTTGGAAGAATAATGGCAACTCCTTTTATACATTTTGGTATAAAAAAAGGACTGCATGTTTGGGAGGAGTACAGCTCTGAGAAAAAAGTTATGAAAAGACGAACGAATTGTTAAGAATCATAATTATGAACAGAATACGATCTTTAAATTCTTGTAATATGATATAAGGTAGAAGAATAAAGGGAAAATGAAAGGGGATGCGAAAAAACTTAAGTGAGTTTTTTCACATCCCTTTTGAGTGAGTTTATACTGTTGTGAACAGGTCGACAGACTGTCCGGTCATAACTGCCGGTGAATCTGCCAAAAGGTAGATGATTGCTTTTGCAACATCTTTTGAGCTTCCCATCGGGCAGCCGTCCTGTCCTACAGAGTGGTTGTAGACTCTCTGTCCCGGTGTGTCCACGATTCCAGGAGATACGGCATTGCATTTGATTCCGTATTCTTTGGTCTGGATAGCAGTTGTCTTGGTCATGGTTACGATACCGCCTTTTGCAACAGCGTATGCACCCATCTGAGATGCAATACGACCCATTCTTGAAGATACATTTACGATATCTCCTTTTCCTTGTTTTATCATTACAGGTACAACATTTTTAGTTACAAGGAATGGGATTCTCAAGTTTGTTTTGATGATCTGATCCCACTGTTCTTCTGACCATTCCCAGATCTTAATTGCCTGATGTTCGATATTTTTGTAGATCTCTTTTGGGTATCCGCCTGCATTGTTAACGAGAATATCAATTCTTCCGTATTTATCAACAACAGTTTTGACCATGTCGGCAACCTGTTCTCCGTCTGTAAGGTCTCTGGAAAGTGAGATTGCTGTTCCGCCGGCATCTTCGATCATTTTTACTGTTTCATCAAGATCAGACTGTGTTCTTGCTACTGTTACGACAGTGGCACCTTCAGCAGCGATAGCAAGTGCTGCGTCACGTCCGATTCCCTTTCCTGATCCTGTTACAATTGCGATTTTTCCTTCTAATTTACCCATGATATATATCCTCCAAAATTATATTTATACAAGCCTTGCTGTTTCAGCAAAGAACAGAATGTCTGTAGCTTCGATGTAGCTGTCACCGATTTCATGAAGTAGTATGACGTTGAGATTACCGTTTAGATTCTTCTTGTCTAAGGCGATCGCTTCGGTTAATGTCCCAAGAGTGAGACCGCATTCAAAAGGAAGTCCGTAGGTTTTTAAAACCTGCTGGATACGGTCTGCAGTTCCTTTTGGTGTTAATCCTTTTTCCTCGGCAATCCTGGTAATCTGATACATGCCAATGGCAACGGCTTCGCCATGACTTTCCCGCTGATAATGGAAATATTGTTCAATGGTGTGAGCCAGTGTGTGTCCGAAATTCAGTAACATACGCTCACCTGTGTCAAACTGATCATTTTCTACAACCATTCGTTTGATATCTACACAGCGTGTAATGATGGCAGGCAGTTCTTCTTTTAAATCTTCAAAAGAACTGTGTGATTCCAAGGTACTAAATAAATCCGCATTTTTGATGCAGCCGTATTTGATAACCTCTCCCATACCATCGTTGATAAATCGTTCCTTCAGCGTGTTAAGTACCAGTGGATCGATCAGCACTAGTGAAGGCTGATAGAATGCGCCGACCAGATTCTTGCCTTCCGGAAGGTCTACTGCGACTTTTCCACCGACAGAAGAATCAACCTGCGCCAACAGTGAAGTTGGGATCTGTACCAGTCTTACACCTCTTAGATAACTGGAAGCGGCAAATCCTGCAAGATCACCGATGACACCGCCGCCAAGAGCAATGACCAGATCACTTCTGGAAATCTTTGCTTCCAGCATGGCTTTGTAGACTGTCGGAAGTGTCTGGAAATCCTTGGTGGCTTCTCCGTGAGGGAGTACCAGATGATGGCATTCATAATCTGAATCCAGTGTACGGATCAGTGTATCTCCGTATAGAGGAAATACATTATCGTCCGAAATGATCATAATGCGTTTGCCATGATACATCTTACGGATATAGTTCCCTGCCTGGGACAATATATTATTTTCAATATAAATAGGATAACTGTCTTTTTCCAGATTAACTGTAAGTTTCATTTTAAAGCTCCTGTAAACTATGAGGCTGCATACATTAGATGGATTTTCCGACTACATTTGCAATCTGTGCAACCTGTTTGAGTAATTCGTCGTATTTCTTAGGTTTTAATGACTGTGCTCCGTCGCAGAGTGCAGATTCGGGATCGTTGTGTACCTCTATCATCAGTCCGTCTGCTCCGGCGGCTATAGCAGCCATTGCCATGGAATCTACTAACCACCATTTTCCACCTGCATGACTTGGGTCAACGATAATCGGAAGATGTGTCAGTTTACGAAGTACAGGTATACTCTGAAGATCCAGAGTATTTCTTGTATAGCTTTCGAAAGTACGGATTCCACGTTCGCAGAGGATGACATTTTCATTACCGGATGCCATGATGTATTCTGCTGACATGATCCATTCTTCGTAAGTAGCATTCAGACCCCTTTTTAAGAGGATTGGACGATCAAGCTGCCCCAATTCTTTTAACAGGTCGAAGTTCTGCATATTACGTGCACCGATCTGGATAAGATCTACTTTTTCGTTAAATACATCAAGGTATTTGTCGGACATCAGTTCAGTTACGATCGGAAGACCGGTCTCTTCTTTAACTGCGGTTAAGATATCAAGACCTTCAAGCCCGAGTCCCTGGAATGAATAAGGGCTTGTTCTTGGCTTGAATGCACCTCCGCGGAGTAAGTTGGCTCCGGAAGCTTTTGCTGCCCGGGCAATTTCAAGAACCTGTTCGTATGATTCTACGGAACAAGGACCGGCGATCATTGCAAGATTGTCTCCGCCGACTTTTACGCCGGATACATTGATAATGGAATCTTCCGGATGGAATGCACGGTTAGCTAATTTGTACGGTTCCTGTACATGCATAACTTTATCAACTGCAGAATCAATCTCGAATAATTTGGAATCAACTTTGGCTGTGTCACCGATACAGCCGATCACTGTCATCTCCTTGCCTTGTACAATATGTGTGTCAAGACCTCTTTTTTTGACCATGTTCTCAACACGAGAAACATCATCTTTTGTAGTATGTGGTTTTAATACGATAATCATAATTAATATCCTCCAATATGTATGATCATTGTGCCTGTGTGATATTTTCTTTCTCGTGTGAATCTGTTGTGGTCGCACTGTAAAATATTCGCACTGCAAAACTTTAAATACTTAAAGCGTAATGATATATTAACGCAATGGAATTTGATTGTCAATACTTTTATTGGATAAATTCTTTCATTTTTTTAAAAGTGTGTTAGACTAAAATTGTATAGTAAAAAGGGAGTGGGAAAATGGTAAATGTATGGGCAGCAGATATTACACCACTATTAATAGAAGAAATATATCGTGCATATTATAACAGGGTGCCAAAGTGGAGAAAGGAAAAAGCGGATAAGCTGCGGAATGTGGCAGACCGTGCAAGGAGTGTTGGTGCATGGATCTTATGGGAGAAGATACAAGAGATGACCGGACTTCCGGAAGATGCTGTATTCAATCTGTCGCATTCGGGAAAGTATGTATTGTGCGCCTGCAGTGACCGGAAAGGCGTGCAGGTTGGATGTGATGTGGAGATGACGGGAGCATTAAGGATGTCAGTAGCTGAACGCTATTTCTGTCCATCAGAATGTAAGATCATCCGTGCAGGTGCGGATGAAAAAGAACAGGCAGAATGGTTCTACCGTTTCTGGGTATTAAAAGAAAGCTTTATGAAAGCCACCAGGAGGGGCATGGGACTGGATATGCGGACATATGAATTTGCCTGGAGGCCGGATGGCATACCATATATGAGAAAGCAGCCGGGTGAATATCCCGGGATCTATCTGTGCAGGGAATATGAACTGAAGCAGGGGGATGCAAGAGCCGCAGTGATTACGACAGATGATGAAATCGGGGGGAGATTACAAGAAGTCAGACTTGCTTAAAAAGGGGTGTATGAACATGAGACAGTTAAAGACGAAATGGGCAGACAATATAAATGAAAAGAATGTATTAGGGGAATATCCAAGACCATTGATGCGCCGGAAAAGTTATGTGAATCTGAACGGTGTGTGGAAATATGCAATAAAAGACACAAAAGGATTTCCAAAGAAAATGAACGGAGACATATTGGTCCCGTTTTCACCGGAGGCAGCACTGTCGGGAGTCGGAAGACAGTTAAAGCCGGATGAATTTTTATGGTATAAAAGGAGTCTTCCGGAAGAGATAAGACCAGAAGCAGGAAACCGCTGGCTGCTTCATTTCGGAGCTGTGGATCAGTGTGCAGTTGTCTATGTAAATGGAAAGAAACAAGGAAAACATGTGGGCGGATATCTTCCGTTTTCATTCGATGTTACGGATGCATTGCAAGAAGAAAGAAATATACTGACAATAAAAGTAAAAGATTATTCCGATACATATTATTACAGCAGGGGAAAACAGAAATTAGAAAATGGCGGGATGTTCTATACGGCGCAAAGTGGAATCTGGCAAACGGTATGGATGGAAAAGGTTCCGGAGTATCACATCAAAGATCTGAAGATCACACCGCTTTATGATCAGTCTTCCGTTATGATACAGCTGGAAGATGTCGCCGGAAGAAAAGATATCGACTATGATGTGACGGTAACGGCAAGAACGATATGGCCGTTAAAAACTGCCGGCAGGACAGGGAGACCATGTATGGTGAGAATTCCGCATATGAGAAACTGGAGTCCGGAGGATCCGTTTTTATATGATGTGCATATAAAGATGGGGAATGATTCGGTAGAGAGTTATTTTGCCATGCGTAAGATAGAAGTGAAGAATGACAAAAACGGAATCCCGAGAATCTTTTTGAACAACAAACCATATTTTCAAAAAGGAGTTCTGGATCAGGGATACTGGCCGGACGGCTTGTATACACCACCGTGTGATGAAGCGATGATCTATGATATCCAGAAGATGAAGGATCTGGGGTTTAATATGATCCGGAAGCATATCAAGATAGAACCGCAGAGATGGTATTATCATTGTGACCGGATTGGCATGCTGGTATGGCAGGATATGGTGAATGGAGGACGTGAATATAAGAGCTGGTATGTTACCTGGCTGGCAACAGCTATGGAAGGAACGCATATCCGTGCAAAGGATACAAGGCTGCATCTGATGGGACGTCAGGATCCGACCGGACAGAAACAGTTTGAAAGTGAAATGAAAGAAACGATCCGGCGGTTATATAATCATCCGTCCGTTGTGACATGGGTGATATTTAATGAGGGCTGGGGACAATTCAAGACGAGGAAGATGACAGACATTGCTCTGGCAGAAGATCATACCAGATTGATTGATTCTGCAAGCGGATGGTTTGATCAGGGATGTGGGGATATCAAAAGTATTCATGATTATTTCTTCCCGTTGAATATCACACCGGAAAAGCGGGTGACAGCACTTACCGAATTCGGGGGATACTCGCTTCAGATTCCGAAGCACAGTATGTATGAAAAAGATATTTACGGATATAAGATATTTAAAAGAAAAAAAGATCTCAGCAGAGCGTATGAAAAATTGATAAAAAAACTCGTTATCCCGAATATCAGCAGGGGGTTAAGTGCAACGGTCTATACGCAATTATCGGATATAGAAGAAGAGGTAAATGGAATTCTTTCTTATGACAGAAAAATAGTAAAAATCGATGAAAATGTGGTGAGGGAATGGAACGAAAAACTTCATTTTTAACCGGAAATTCAGGGAAAATTGATGAGTTGCGTAGTTGACGTGATTTCGGTGATTTGTTAGAATATAAAAGGGAAAAATAAAGATTTATCAAGATAGGAAATTGTTTACAAAACCATAAAAAAACACATGAGGAGAGTATGGGAGCGTAATAATAATTAAGGAGGAAGACGATGTTGGAATTAACATTTGGAGAACAGGTCAAGATCATTCTGAGCCGTAAAGGAATGACCATCAAAGAACTTGCAGAAAAGATAGAAAAACAGACAGGAAAAAAGATGTCGCGCCAGAACCTGACACAACGTCTCGGAAGAGATAATTTCCAGGAGCAGGATATGCGTATGATCGCAAAGATTCTGGAATGCCCGTTCTATTTAGATATATTAGAAGAACATGAAGACCGCACAGAGAAACCGGTGAAAGAACAGAAAGTTGCAGAACCGGAACAGAAAGAGGCACCTACAAGAGCGGAAGAAAGGGATATTACGATTGGAGAACTGGTCGATATTCATAAAGAATTAGATGCGATTGAGAAGAAGAAAAGCAAGAAAAAAGCAAAGAAAGTTGTAGAAGAGAATCCGGAATATGTCCAGGAGACGATTTTTGACTTCTTTGTGAATGAGAAAGCAGAAGAGCCGGAAGTAGAAGCAGAGGCGGAAGTGGAAGCAGAGCCGGAAGTAGAAGCAGAGGCGGAAGTAGAAGCAGAGGCGGAAGTGGAAGCAGAGGCGGAAGTGGAAGCAGAGCCAGTATATGAAGAAGCAGAGCCGGAGTATGCAGAAGAGCCGGTATATGAAGAAGCAGAGGCGGAGTATGCAGAAGAGCCGGTATATGAAGAAGCAGAGGCGGAGTATGCAGAAGAGCCGGTATATGAAGAAGCAGAGGCGGAAGTAGAAGCAGAGGCGGAAGTAGAAGCAGAGCCGGAGTATGAGGAAGAGCCGGAGTATGAGGAAGAGCCGGAGTATGAGGAAGAGGCGGAAGTAGAAGAGCCGGAAGTAGAAGAACCGGAACCAAAGAAGATTGAGACAGAGAAGAAGGCACATGGATGGAGAGCATTTTTCGGAATCCATAAAAAGCATGAAGAACCGGTGAAAGAAGAAAAAGAGAAAGAAAAACCGGAAATCCAATATCATGAATTTGATTATTCAGAAGATGGAGAATCAGGCGAACTTGCAGAAGAGTTTCTTCCAGATGAACCTGAGGAAGCAGAGACATATGCCGCAGAGACAGAAACGGCTGCTTATGAAAATGCAGAACAGTTAAATACGAACTATGATGCAGGACATCAGAACAGGTATGCACAGGAGAATGAAGAGGATTTATTTACATCAACGGAAGAGGATCTTGAGAAAGGGGAACTTAACCCTTACACCGGACATGAATATGAATCGAACAGTGTAAGAATGCATCCGAACCGGATCGGCTATGTGCAGGTATATGACCGTGGAACTCATCAGTGGACAGATATGACAGAGTGGGCGTTTCTCGGATATCAGGAGCGTAAGAAAGCGTTACTTGGCAAAGATTATGAGCCGCCGATCTATCTGGATTAATGGAAAATGAACTTAAGAAAGTAATGTTGTAAATAAGGTGTTCAGCCGGAGATCCGGCTGGACACTTTTTGACAAAAAGGAGGATGTAAAATGGAGTGGACAAGACTTTTATCGACAAAGAGACAAAGGCCGGGCAGACATCAGGATGTACGTTCCGCCGATACCGATCTGAGAAGCGAATTTGAAAAAGATTACCACAGGATCATCGGAAGTGCATCATTTCGGAGACTTCAGGACAAGACACAGGTATTTCCATTAGATAAAAGTGATTTTATTCGGACCAGGCTGACCCATTCTATGGAGGTATCATCGCTGGCAAAATCGCTGGGACAGAATATCGGCGAAAGCATACTGGCACATAAGAAAGATACAAGTTTCACTCCGGGGATGAAAGAAGATATTTGCAATATTCTTCAGTGTGCAGGACTGATTCATGACATTGGAAATCCTCCGTTCGGACATTATGGGGAGTTTGCGATCAGAGAGTGGTTTGAACGGAATCTTCCGGTGTTAAAATATCACGGAACACCGATAGAAGAATTACTGGAAGAACAGATGAGGGAAGATTTTTATCATTTTGAAGGAAATGCACAGGCGCTCAGGCTGGTGAGTAAGCTTCATTTCCTGGTAGATGAAAATGGAATGAATCTTACCTATGCGCTTTTAAACACAATTATAAAATATCCGGTGGCATCTACACAGATCCGGCCAAAGTCCGGGGATATCCGTGAAAAAAAGATGGGATATTATTATGCGGACCGGGAGTTATTCGAAGATATCGTGATGGAGACAGGGGCGGGAAATTGCAGACATCCTCTGACATTTATTCTGGAGGCAGCAGATGATATTGCATATAAAACGGCAGATATCGAAGATGCATTTGTGAAAGGGTTCATTACTTATCACAGTCTGCGGGATGAATTGCGGAAGCTTCAAAACAGGGAAAAGAAGCTGGCAGTTCCGGAACAGGCGGAATGGAATAGATTCCGGCCGGCAGATAAACTGGTGGAATTATATGAACGTGCAAAGAAAAACGGAGTAGATAACCCCGGAGATTATGCAGTGAAAAACTGGATCGTAAAGGCACAGGGAGTTCTGATCGGATATGCAACATCTGGATTTACTTCTCATTACGATGAGATTATGAATGGAGTATATAAAACAGATTTATTCGCAGATACACCGGCGGAAGGACTTGTAAAATTACTTGGAGAGATTGCATGCAAATGTGTGTTTAAGTCAGAAACAATCTACCGGATGGAAGTGAAGGAAGCAGTGATGCTTGACAATCTGATGGACCGCTTCATGGGTGCGATAATTAAATATGATGATCCGGCACAGAAACTGAATTCTATAGAAGAACGGCTGGTTTCGTTTATTTCCAATAATTACAAAAAAGCATACCGCTATCATGCGGAGGGACAGCCAGACATTTACCGGTTGTATCTGAGATTATTACTGGTTACGGACTATATCTGCGGAATGACCGACAGCTATGCGAAGAGGTTGTATCAGGAATTGAATGCGATTATGGCATAAAAGAGAATATTTCAGAATAGATTGTGATAAATAGCCGTAAACAGGAGTGGGTATTTTGAGACGGTTTATTCGATATCTGTATGAATACGAACAAGAGAAGAAGATGCGGAATGTAGGCTTCGTAAAAATAGAACAGGATATGGAACAGTGTGTGATCCATGTACACGGAAAAGGATTCCGGATGGAAGAAGACGCAAAGGGACTGGAAGTATATTTGTTCTGGAATCAGGATGAAAAATGTACCGGAATCAATATGGGAGTGACAGAGCCGCCGTCTCCCGGACTGAATTATCAATTGTGTTATACACCGGAAGATATGGGGGAGAAAGAAAATTATGGTCTGGTCAACGGAATTATTTTGAAAGACATAAGCGGGCACTGTTATGCTGCAGTGTGGAATGACGATGCGGTAAATGTCTGTCAGATGGAAAAGTGGGAGATGGCGGAGGAAGAGACGCATGAAAAAGAAAAGAGTATTGCAGAGGCTCCAGAGGAACAGGAAGTAAAGGAATGTGGGAAAAGGTACAAAGTCAGAAAAATCCAACGGAAAGATATGGTATGTCTTCCGAGATGTGAATGGAAGCATGCGAACAATAGTTTTCTGGTTCATGGATATTATAATTATCATCACCTGATATTGACAGTCTGTGATGGTCAGTTAAAATTAGGAGTACCTGGAGTATATCATCCACAGGAAGCAAAAGCAGCAGAAAGTTTTGGGTTTCCGGAATTTCTGCCGTTTGAGGAGACCGGACTTGCGCTTACGGAAGAAGAAACGAATGACAGAGAGACATTCGGATACTGGTGCAGAGATGTCCGCGGATCGGAAGACTGCGCAGATATACAAAGAAAAATATAATCAGATGGAGTGTGGAAATGCAAAGTACAGATGAAAAATATATGAAAGAAGCAATCAAACAGGCGAAAAAAGCTTATGCGATCGGAGAAGTACCGATCGGGTGTGTGATTGTGTATCAGGATAAGATCATAGGAAGAGGGTACAACCGGAGAACGATTGACAACAATACCCTGGCACATGCGGAACTGGCTGCGATCAGAAAAGCAAGCAGGAAAATGAATGACTGGAGACTGGAAGATTGTACGATGTATGTGACACTGGAGCCTTGCCAGATGTGTTCCGGTGCAATCGTACAGTCCCGGATGACAAGGGTGGTAGTCGGTTGTATGAATCCAAAAGCCGGTTGTGCGGGATCTATCTTAAATCTTCTGGATATGCCGGAATTTAACCATCAGGTGGAATTGACGACAGGAGTCATGGAAGAAGAATGCAGCCAGATGATGAAATCATTTTTTAAAGAATTAAGAGAGGCAAGGAAGAAGAAAAAGCAGCTGGAAAAAGAGCAGACAGAGGAAATATAAGAGACAGGTGACCAGATGAATGAAAAGACGGTAGGAATGCTGATCGGTAAGAAGAATGTATATGAATATCCGGAACTTTCCAATGCAGTTACCTGTATGAATTATGTAAACAAAGAGACCGAGATACCGCTGGTACTGATGATGCACGGACTTGCAGATGACAAAGCATGGAGATCCGGCATTCTGGACAGAGAAGAATAATTTGGTATAATATAAAAAAATATCCATATGCGGGAAACTGATATGCTACCCTCATATAGGACAATGAAATATAAAAGTCCTATATGGGGGTAT
>OGQU01001464.1_pt1 | contig 19067 bp, 17 predicted proteins | sample 1553341 | NCBI WGS metagenome assembly OGQU01 (sample SAMEA2579920, study PRJEB22360) | human gut metagenome | biome: human gut; feature: human-associated habitat; material: faeces | place: Denmark | collected 2008/2010 | reverse complement strand
GTCCGGGGCATTACCCGCGCCAGCTTCGACAACAAAGTCTCGGTTACTCTCAACAACGCCTTCAACAACGTCGACAGCGTGATTGAAGTGGGCAGTTTCAACCTCGGCGAATGCCGTACCGAACTGGTTTATGAGGCGGCCGGCAGCCGTCGGCAGGATTTCGTGACGGTCACCGATTCGCTTTTGATGTACAAGGTGACGTTTGACGTCTTTTCGTTCTCGTACGACCTTTATCATGAGATAGGAATCTACGACGACGGGATCACGCGGCAGACGATGCCCTATCATCCGATCAGGAACGTCCGCGACAACGGTTACACTCTGACCGACCTTGACTTCATAATCGAAGACAACGGGGAAGGAGAACAGGTCGTCTACCTGCGCAAGCGGTTTGACCATTCGGTTTCGCTTGATTTCAACGGCAAGACCTATACCCTGACCGCCGAAATCGAACTGCGGCGCAATTTGGGGACGGCACCCTGCATTGTTGAATCGGAAGTGCTTGACGAGGGAAAAGACGTTTTGCAATCCGGAATTTTCGGCGCTCTGTCGGAATTGTATTACCAGTCCTGGATCAAAGTCAGACAGACCTGGTCCGACGGAAAAGTGACGGAAGAAACTTATGTCAACGATTGCTCGGTTCGGGTTGAACTGAACAGCGAGTCCAAAAAATATAAGGTTCTGCCGGATGCGAATATCGTCAGGGAAAAGGCCGCCGTTGTTTCGGGAGAAACGGAAGAAACGGCCGAAGGTTCGCCGACGGAATACATCCGCAGCCGGGTTTGTCATCAGTCTTATGTCATTACGTATAACTATTTTACGCTGACATACGAGTTCAGGGATATGGTTCCGGTCTATGACGACAACGTAACCAGACACGAAATGCCGCATTACCGTTTTGAGGAATTTCGCGACAGTTTTCGCTTGTCGGCGCCTGCAGACGACGTTGTTGACGGAAAACCGGCCTGGGGATATATCTTCTATTCGGAAATAGCTTTCAAATTCGGCGACGTCGAAAGCGCCTTTGACGAAGATATTTCCGTTTACGTCCGGAAATAGCGGCTGTTCAGGCAGTCGCTGAGATTAAAAAACACCGCTTTCAAAAGCGGTGTTTTTTGTTTCCGAAAATGTTTCCCCGAATTAAGTCCTTATTTTCGGCGGATGCGGGTTTTTGCCGGTTTTCTCCGGACTAAGTCCTTATTTCCAGCGGATGCGGATTTTTGCCAGTTCCCTGTTGTCATCGTCGGCGTAAATGCCGTGCAGGGTGACAAGCCCGTCAATTTCGGTGCGGATCACAACTTCCTCTCCGAACAGTCCTTCTTTCTTAAAAGCGATCTCCAATGCTGCCGGCGTATGCTTCAGGCGGAAATCGGCCGGCACCGCTTCCGTCGCCCACAACGGATAAACGGCGTTGTTGACGTGATGGTTGACGTCGATGTCGTCATAACGCACTTTAAAAATTTCACGATGGTCTTCTCTTGCCGGTTCCGGCAGCCGGGCAAAATCGGTTTCCAGCGCGCGTTCGTCGATAACCCGGTATTGCGGCAGGTTGTCGCGCAGCGAGACCGGTCTTTTTTTAACAAAGTCTATCAAAACCCACTGACTGGAAGCGCGGATAATCGGCGTTCCCTTTTCGTCCCTGATGACAAAATCGCGGACGGCGCCGAGTTTCTTTTCCGCCGCCGGCCACGATTCGACCGTAATCTTTTCATGCCAGGCGGGCATGCGTTCGATTTCTATCTGGTAATTGGAACCGACCCAAGCCAGACCGTGAGCCAGACAATGTTCGATTCCCACGCCGAGAAGCGAAGCATGAGTGTCGGCCGTGTCCTGAAAGATGTTCATCAGCGTCAGCAGGCGCAAAGTTCCGTTGCGGTCGCATTCGTAACTTTTGACATGATATTCGCGTGAAATTTTGTCGACCTGCATTGCCTGTTATCCCCGCCAGGAAAGTTTGACGTCTTGTTTGCCTTCGTCATCGTCGCCCCACAGCAGACGGCTCAGCCAGCTGCGCTTGGTTTTCGGTTCTTCGGCACGCGCGGCAAACAGTTTTTCTTCCGTCGCCTGTTTTTCGGCCGCATACATGGCCAGATAAGTCTGGTGGCCTTTTTTGACGGTCTCGAGCGATGCCAGCAGTCTTTTTTTGTAAGCCTGCGCCTTGGCCGGCCTTCTCGAATGATAATCCGTTGCCGCTTTCATCCAGTCCTGACGGCGGTCATACAGCCTTTTCAGGAAGCGGGCGGCATATTCGACGTTTTTCTCCGGGTCGAAAGCATCTTCCAGACTGGCAAACTCCTTGCCGTGAAAGCGCATGTTGATCTGCATGCAGCCGACGTCAAAATTGTTGATGCCGCGTTTGCGCAACGCTTTTGCCGCGGCCACGGCAGCTTCTTTGGTTTTGTAATAATGACCTTTTCCGCGTACGTTGATGGTCCACGGCCAAGCCATTTTCTGCTGAGCGGTTTTGTTCCATTTGCCGGTTTCCACCGTAGAGATTGACGTCAGCAGATATTTTTGGATCTGATGTTTTTCTTCCGCTCTGGTGGTTGCGTCCATACAGATAAAACCTTCGTCGACAGGCGCAATCTCCTGCGCATTTGCCGAAATCGGCAGAAGCAACATCAGCAATGTGAGAAAATACATAAAAAATTGATACTTCCAGCAGTATCCCTCTGTTTCCCCGGGCTGCCACGAACATCCCTCAGGCCGGCGGCCGATTTCAGTCCGCTTAAGGCAGCGGTTGGTCTAAAAACAAAAAACCGGGGGCAGTTTATACATAACGGCCCAAAGCCATAAAGCATTAAAAACAGAAGGGTTTATAACATAATTATTTTTTAAAATCCAGCAAAAAATTGGCCAGGTCTATGATTGCGGCGCAAATGTCGGAACTAACGTATTGAAAGTTCTGGTTCTTTTTATACACAGCCTCGTCTTCGTAAAGGCTGCGGTTGATTTCCATTTGCAAAGTGTAAATGTTTTTGCGCGGCTGGCAATAGTTGAAGCTGATATGCGCGCCGGAATAGGGGCAGTCGAGGCTGACATTGTATTTTTGTTTCAAATGCTGCATGAAGAACTCGTACATCTCGCTCGGGCAGCTTTGTTCAAACAAAGTGCCGAGGCAGAACTCGATCTGCCGGTTGTCCTGCATGATGTTGCAGATTTTTGACGGCATTGAGTGGCAGTCGAGCACCAGACAGAAGCCGAATTTTTTGGCGGTGCGGTCGATCAGCTTTTGCAGATGCGCGTGGTAAGGGTTATAGACGTTTTGGATCCGTTCTTCGGCTTCGTGGTAGTTAAGCAGCCCGTCGTAAATGTTTTTGCGGCCCGCGGTAATGCGGTGAAACAGTCCGAGTCCGACCCGGCAGCGTTTGTTGCCGATCATCATTTCCTGTTCGGGGTAGTTATAAAACATTGCCGGGTCGATTTCGATCGCGTCCCGGTTGACGTCGATGAAGGCCCGGCCGATGTTGAGCGCCACCATCGGAATGCCGAGGTTGGAGGCTTCCATTACCAGTTCGTCGACAAAGGGGTCTTCGTTGCTGCGCAGTTCGTTTAAGCTGACGTCGACACGGTCGAGGAACTCCTGCGGAAAGACGCGTCCGCTGTGCGGCACCGAAAGCACCATCGGATAGCGCGGTTCTTTGGTGTTGTGCTCGCTGATGATGTTCAGTTTGGAATAATCAACCTTAAAATCAATTTTCTTCTCTGTCATGACTGCTCCTGGATCCTGTTGGAAAATCATAATACTAAGAAAAGATTAACTTTTTGATAACAAAAACGGCGGCGCCTAAGCGGGGAAAATTGAAAAAAACGTCCGAACGATAAAAAAAACTCTTGCCAAATTAAATCGGATAAGCTAAACAGTACACATGATTTGCCAAACGGGTGTGTAGCTCAGCGGTATGAGCACTACGTTGACATCGTAGGGGTCACAGGTTCGATCCCTGTCACACCCACCAATCAGAAAAGGCTCCGGAAAGTTTCCGGGGCCTTTTCTGATTCTGCACCACCAATGCGTATGTCTCTTGTCATCTCGCTTTTTTTTGTTTAAACTTTTGATAATTTGAATTTTGCCGGGAGAATTTTTATGACCAAAATTTCTGTTCTTATGCCGGTTTACAATACGCCGGAGAACTATTTGCGTGAGGCGGTGGAAAGCATTCTTGCCCAAACCTGCGCGGATTTTGAATTTCTCATTTTAAATGACGCGTCAACGGACGATAACGTGGAAAAGGTGATTAACTCTTACGATGACAAGCGTATTCGCTATTGGCAAAATGACAGGAATCTGGGAATTTCGTTGTCGAGAAACAAATTGATCGGGCTTTCCCGGGGCGAATATTTGGCGGTTTTTGACCATGATGACGTTTCTCTGCCCGAACGGCTTGAAAAACAGGCGGCTTTTTTGGACGCCCATCCGGAAGTCGGAGTGGTCGGCTGCTGGTACCGGATTCTCGGCACGGAAAATAAGGTCAGCCGTTTTCCTGCTGAAGATGCGGAAATTAAAGAAATCATGGTCAACAGTTGCTGTATCTGCCATCCGGCGTCGATGATCCGCAGATCGGTTTTGGTCGAACATAACATCGGTTATGAAAGCGACTATACGCCGGCGGAAGATTATGCCTTGTGGTGCCGTCTGCTTTCCAAAACCCGTTTTGCCAATCTTCCGGAAGTCCTTTTTGCCTACCGTAACCACGAAGGCAACACCTCCCATTTGCAAAGGGAAAAAATGAGGGATGCCAGTATCCGCATTCAGAATTTTGTCCGTCGGGACAATCCTGAACTCTGGGCGGCGGCGGAAGCGAAGATGCAGGAAACGGTAAAGATCAGGCTGTTCGGCCTGCTGCCGCTGCTGACGATAAAGAGAAGCCGAAACCGGGAGCTTTGGCTGTTGTTCGGGTTCGTCCGTCTGTTTGACGTCGGCAGAAAACGCGTGCGGAAGAGTCCCGGATAAGGGGAGTTTCGTTTCGCGGTGTGTTTCGTGTGTCGAAACCCCCCGGCCGTGCGGCCGGGAGAGTCCTTTTTTTACTGATGTTTCTTGCAGAGGTGCAGGTTTTCTACTTTATTTTTTGAACTGTTTCGCGGAAAAATTTTTTATAGGTTTCGTTGTTGTCGATGATAACGCGGGCGTTGTTGTCGGTTTCCGAACAAAGCACCGGCAGGGTGATTTCCTTTTCCAAATATTCGCGGGCGACGTTTTCGTCAAAGTTGTCGATCTTTTCCGCTTTGTATTGTTTGACGATAAGTTCGATGATGGCCGGCTTTAAGGTCATGAATTCGCTCATGATGCTGTCGTCCATCACATTGTTCAGCCTGACCCGGAAAAATTCCCAGGCTTGTTCCATGGTCAGGCCGTAAGGTTTCAGTTTGGCGTTGATTGTTTCCAGTTCGGGGCGGAAATATTCGGCATAAACCTGCGGAAAACGGGTCATCTCGTAACCCTGTTTGCGGCAAAATCCGGCATAGCCTTCCATCATCCGATAAGTGCTGCCGAGCGCCAGCCCGAGATTTTCGTCGTTTTGCTCGGCCGGCAGGCGGATGAAAAACAAGCAGCAGTTAAGCAGCAGGCCGACGATGACCACGGCGATTTCCGTTTTTTGCCAGCGGGCAGGGAGCTCCAGTTTGTGGTTGCTTTTGCGGTCGTGAAAGTTGATGCGTTTCTGTATGGATGACAGAAACGTCAGTCCGGCCGCCCAGGCGCCAAGATAAATGCCCCAGACGGCAAACGTTCCCGCCGCCGGCAGAACGAAAACGGAAGCCGCCGCGGCACATGCGATCTGCAGCCAGAAACATGCCGTATAGCCGACGGCCGGCGGCACAAACCTTTTGCCTTCGGTTTTGCTGCGTTTGAGGTTGATTCTGATAATTTTAAACAGCGGCCAGACAAAAAACGGTCCCAGCAGCCAGCCGTAAACGGCCGGACGGATTTCGTTGTCTTTGGCGTCTTCGCGGACGGCTTTCCAGTTTTTGTACAGCCAGTAAAGCTCAAACAGGCCGCCGCTCAAAACCGAGGCGGCAACCAGCCGGCGAACGGGCAGCAGATAAAAGATTACCGGTTTGCTGTAATTGACGTCCTGGTTTCTTTCAATGAATGCGCGCATGTGGCGGTAATACAGCCGGTCGGCGGTCAGGGCGCCGACGATTCTTGACGCCGCCATCACTGCCGGCACAACCCACAGACTGCGGGTGAGGACAAAACCGGCGGTCATCAGAAACAGCCCGCCGAAAAAATACAGGGCAAACCACCCGGGCATGCCGGCAAAAAGATAGTAAAAGGAGTTGAAAACGAATGCGCCGGGCGAAAAACGCCGCGGCCGAGGGGCGTTTTTCAGCCGTTCCTGATATTTTGCTAGTCTGGTTTCCGTTCGCATGACTTCCCTCATTGGCAAATGCCCACAAACCCAAGTTATAATCTTTATCTCTTAAGGTCAAGCGCATAAATCCGTCCGCTGGCGGAAATTTCTTGCTAAAAAGGGCGGTTGCCGCTATAGCTTGATAATCGGAACTGTACTGACGGGAGGGCGGAGATGTCCGCAAAGGCCAAGTTAAAATACGTTTTGTTCGGCGCGGTGTTTGCCGGCGGTTTTGCCAGTTTGTCGCTGGAACTGGCGGTTATGCGCCAGTTGAGCGGTTTTGTCGGTTCCACCGCAGTCACCGCCTCAATCATCATCGGGGTTCTGCTGGCGTTTATGTCGCTCGGCTATTACCGCGGCTCGACGGTGTCGATTCGCCGCAACCGTATCCGGCAGGTTCTGGCGCCGGATTTTATCGTTATCGCGCTGATGTCGGTGCTGGCTTCCTCCTATATTCTGATTGATCTTTATTTTTGGGCGATGAACGGGCTGGGGATTCGCTCAAACGTGGCGCAGACTTTTGTTTATTCGCTGCTGCTGTTGTCGGCGGCGCCTTATTTGTTCGGCAAGGTTACCGCGGTTTTAAGCCGCTATCTGCACCGTTTTGACCGCAACAATACCGGACGGATCATGGCGGTGGATACCGTCGGCTCGGTGCTGGGGTCGATTTTGACCACGTTGGTCTTGATGCCTTTTGTCGGCGTCAACCACACGGTGATGCTGATTGCCGCGGCGGCGCTTCTGACCGCGTGGCTGCTGGGCAGCCGGCAAATCGTCCTGATGCTTTTCATCATGCTGGCGGCGTTTTCGCTTAACCGCGACCGCCTGCTGTTTGAGGTGTACCATATCGTCGAAAACAACGCGGTGTCGACGATTTCGGTGGAAGAAGCCGACGACGGCCGTTCGAAAATAATGATGATGAACGGCGGCGGCGCTTCGAAAGTGTCGGAAGATCCGGAATTTCGTTTCGGTTACGTGCGCTTTGTTGAGGACAATTTCATCTCCCGGCTGCCGCAAACCGGTACGCCGAAGAAGATACTCATTATCGGCGCCGGCGGCTTTACCATGGGGCTTAATGATGACTTCAACCGTTATACCTATGTTGACGTTGACGCCTCGCTGAAAGACGTTTCGGAAAAACATTTCCTGCCGGAAAAACTGGGGGACAATAAAAAGTTTGTCGTCCAGGACGCCAACCAGTTCCTGAAGGAAAGCGGAGAATTGTTTGACCTGATCGTGCTCGACACCTATTCCAGCCGCCATATCATTCCGCTTGACCTGGTTACCGTCGAATATTTTGCCCGGGTGAAGGCAAGAAGCGCCCCGGACGGCGCGGTAGTGATGAATATCGTCGGTTCGCCGTCTTTTTCCTCTCCGCTGTCGCAAAAAATCGACAACACGATTCGCCGGGTTTTCCCGTTCCCGCTCGGGCGGCAGGTGATCGGTTCGTTTGACGGCTGGTGCCGCCGCGGCTGTCCCGACCGCAACCTGATGTATGTCTGGTACAATCTGCCGGAAAATTCAGATGTTTACACGATTAACAAAAATTCTGCCTTCTACGACTGAAAAAGATTGACGACACGATTTTATGTGTTAAGAAAAAGCATCTTTAAATTTTTTTTCGGGGGGCTTTGAACATGTTTTCGGAATTCAGCATGCGCCAGTTTGTCAGCGCTTTTGTCGTCTTGTTTGCGGTTATCGACGTTTTGGGGTCGGTGCCGATCATTTTGAAGCTGAAAAGAAAGGGCAAAAAAATCCGTGCGGGCAAAATTGCCTTGTGGTCTTTTCTGATGTTTATCGGTTTTTTCTACATCGGAGAATTTTTTCTTCATTTGTTCAAGCTGGACATGTCGTCGTTTGCGATTGCCGGTTCGCTTATTATCTTCGTGATGGCCATGGAAATGATCCTCGACATTGAAATTTTCCGCGAAGGCCCCGACACACCGAAAGATTCCGTCTTCGTGCCGCTGGTGTTTCCGCTGATAGCCGGCGCTGGCGCGCTGACCACCCTGTTGTCGATTCGCGCGCAGTTTGCCGACATCAACGTTTTGCTGGCGATCGCCGCCAACATGGGCGTCGTTTTCGTGGTGATCCGCCTGGCCAAGCTGATCGAGCGAAAGCTGGGACCGAGCTTTATTTATATGCTGCAAAAGTTTTTCGGCATTATTCTGCTGGCCATTTCGGTTAAGATTTTCATTACCAATATTACCGTTTTGATCGAACAGATCGCCAAAAGCGCGGCCTGACTTTTTGCCCGGCGGATCCGCCGGGTTTTTCTTTACATATAATCAAGTCTTGATATTTGCGCGATTAAAACTTAAATTTAAGGGAAGAAAAAAAGAAAGGCTTGGATTATGCAGGATAATTTACCCGAATTGCGCGACATTCATCTGCCTTCCGGCGACATATCGTTTTTCCCGTTGGCTTATGGCTGGTGGGTGCTGGCCGGCGTTTTGGCGGCGGTCGTTTTGCTGGCGTGGCTGACGCGTTTCCTGTTGCAAAGAAGCAAAAAGCGCTACGCCCTGAAGCTGCTTGCCGCGGCCCGCCGGCCGGATCTGGGGTCGGCGGTCAGAATGTCGGAAATATTAAGGCGCATCTGCGTGTACAAATATAAGACGGCGGCGGCGCTTTTCGGCATGGAATGGATTGAGTTCCTGAACCGCCACGCAAAAGAAAAAATTTCCGGCAAAACCGCCCGTCTGCTGCTTGACGCACCTTATATCAGCGCCGATTCCAAAGCGTATGACGACAAAGACGTGGCCGACCTTTACCGTTTCTGCCAAAACTGGATTGGAGAAAACTTATGATTCTCTTTGCCTGTCCGCTGATGTTCCTGCTGCTGCCGCTGCCGTTTCTGGTGCGGCGTTTTCTGCCGCCGGTTAAGGGCTTGCACGGCGACGCCCTGAGAGTGCCGTTTTTGCGGGACATTGCCGACATCAGCATCCGTTCGGGCGGCATGTGGCGCGCTGCCGCCGCCGGCGGGGAAAAAACTTCTCCCGCGTTTTGGTGGCTGTGTCTGGTCTGGCTTTTTCTGACGGCAGCAGCAGCGGGCCGCGCCCGCCGGGCCGCGGTGGGGGGGGGAGCCGGTGAGGATCAGGGACTACGGCCGCGACATTATGCTGGTGATGGACATTTCCACTTCCATGCGGGAGCCTGACTTTGTCTTAAACCGCCGGCGGATCGACCGGTTGACGGCTGTCAAGCTGGCCGCCGACGATTTTATCAAACGGCGCAAAAACGACAGAATCGGACTGGTGCTGTTCGGCACCCGCGCCTATCTTCAGTCGCCGGTCACTTTTGACCGGCAGTCCGTGCGCGAGATTTTGCGTTCGATGGACGCCGGCATGGCCGGCAATTCGACCTCAATCGGCGACGCGCTCGGCCTGGCCCTGAAAAGCATCCGCGAAAGCGGCGGCAGCGAAGAGCGCATCATCATTCTTCTGACCGACGGCGAAAACAACGACGGCAGTCTGAGCATGGCGCAGGCGATAAACCTGGCGCGCAACGAAAAGGTCAAAGTCTATACCATCGGCGTCGGCGCCGAAAACGCCTTTGTCCGTTCCCTTTTCGGCATGAGGATCGCAATGCCGGGAGGCATTGACGAGGAAGGGCTGAAACGGCTGGCGGAAGAAACCAAAGGCAACTATTTCCGCGCCGGCGATACCGAGGGACTGCAGAAAATATATGCCGAAATCGACCGTCTGGAACCGAGCGCAAACGAAGATCAGTTCGTGCGCGAGGCGAAAGACCTGTTTTACTGGCCGCTGTCGGCGGCGCTGCTGCTGTCGTTTTTGACCGTGTTTTTGAGAAGAAAGGGAATTTAGATGGAAGAGTTCTTAAGCGCTTTTCATTTCCTTCGCCCGTGGTGGCTGCTGGCGGCGGCGGTGCCGCTGGCCGGCTGTTTCCGCTTTTTTGCCGGGATGAAGAACGTCTCTGCCTGGGAAAGCGTCTGTGACCGGAAGCTGCTGGACTTTCTGCTGGTCAGGGGCTCTTCCCGTCAGCGCAGTCTGACCGCGGGGCTGTTGCTGGCCGGCATGCTGGGGGCGATCGTCGCGCTGGCCGGTCCCAGCTGGCAGAAAAGGGAAATTCCGGTTTTTACGCCGGAAAATCCGGTTATGTTTCTTTTGAACCTTTCTTCCGACATGGATGAAACCGACGTGACGCCCAACCGTCTGGCGCGGGCCAAATATGCCGTTTCCGACCTGCTGAAAACGCTTTCCGGCACGGAGAGCGGGCTGGTCGTTTATACCAATGAACCGTTTCTGATCAGCCCGCTTTCCGAAGACGGACGGGTAATTGACAATCTGCTGCGGGCGGTGACGCCCGACATCGTGCCGGAAAACGGCGACCGCCTGGACCGGGCGCTGGACTATGCGGTCAAACGGCTGCGGGAATCCGGCCGTGACAAGGGCAATATCGTGGTGCTGGCGGCCGACGTCGGTCAGGATTTCAATCTGGCGATGATCTCCGCTGCCGGCGCCTATGCCAAAGGCTGCCGGGTGAGCGTGGTTGACGTTGCCGCCGCCGGATCGGAAAAGCTGAAAATGATTGCGGAAAAGGGCGGCGGCGCTTATGTCAGCGTCGTTTCCGGACTGCCGCGGCTGTCGTCCTGGCTGGCGCAAAACGGCGGCCGGAAGCTGACGGAGAGTGAAAACGAAAAGGAAATCTGGGAGGACGCCGGTTATTATCTGCTGATTGTTCCGTTGTTTTGCGCGCTTTATTTTTTCCGCCGGGGGATTCTTTCGGTGGTCCTGCTGCTGGCTTTTGCCGGTTCGGCCGAAGCGGGTTTTTTCCTTAACGACGATCAGGAAGGGATAAGGGCTTTTGAACGGCAGGAGTTTGAACGGGCGGCGGCGAGTTTCCGGGATCCGGCCTGGAAGGCGTCTTCCTACTACCGCGCCGGTAATTTTGAAGAGGCGTTAAAACATTTTGCCGGCAGCGATGTCGAAAGCCTTTACAACCGGGGCAACGCGCTGGCCAAAAGCGGCAAAATAGAGGAAGCGATCAAAAGTTATGAAAAAGTCCTTGAAACGGCGCCGGAACACGAAGACGCCAGGTTCAACCTGGAATATTTGAAGAAACAACAACAGCAGCAACAGCAGCAGTCCTCGGGTGGCGGACAGGATCAGGACAAACGGGAGCAGCAGTCTTCGGCGGGAAACGACGGCGGACAGAACGGGAATGATGCGGCTTCCGGCGAGCAGCCGGACGGCGGCGATGAAGAGCAGAACCGGCAGCCGCAGCAGTCTTCCGCTTCCGGCGGCAGCGGTGAGGAAGAGGCCGGCAGCGAAAACAAACAGCCGCAATCCTCGGACGGCAATGAGCAAAACGACGGCAGCGAAAACGAGCGCCGGCAGACGGCGCCGCAGCCCGAAGAACGGGGCGCACCGACCGAAGCGGAAGCGAAAGCGGCCGCCGCCGGCGAAGAAAAGGATGACCGGGACGGCGAGGGCTACAGCGAGGCCGCGCAGGCCAGGGAACAGCAGTTCCGCGACATTCCCGAAGACGCCGGCGGTCTGCTTCGCGCCTTTATTCTCAAAGAATATCAGAAAAACCGTTATAAGGATAACTGACTATGAAAAAGTGGATTTGGCTTCTGATTCTGAATTTTTTCATTGCTGCGCCGGCATTTGCCGCGGGTACGCTGACGGCAAAACTCAACCGAAATCCGGTGCCGGTGGGGGAAACTTTTGTTCTCAGTCTGGAGTATGAAGGCGATCCCGGCAGCGAAAAACCGGATTTTTCGCCGCTCAACCGCGATTTTACCGTCTATATGGTGTCCAATTCCTATAAGGGGATTTATACCAACGGGAAGATGAAAAAACTTTATATCTGGAACGTGACAATGGCGGCCGACCGAACCGGCGCCTTTACCATTCCGCCGCTTTCCGTCGGCAAAGCGGAAAGTCGGCCGATCACTCTCAAGGTCGTTGCCGCCGACGGGTTGCCGCCGGCGAAGGACGGAAAACCCGCGGCGCCGAAATTTTCCGTCAGCCGCAGCATCAGCAATTCCGATCCGCTGGTTCAGCAGCAAATCAACTATACCTTTAAAATTACCGCCAAAGAAGCCCTGCAAGGCAACGCCCCGCAGTTTCTGAGCGAAAATGCCGACGAATGGATCATTCGCGCGCTCGGCGATCCGGTCATTTCCACCCGCCTGAAAGACGGTGTGGAAGAACGGGAAATTACCTTTAAGTACGCCCTGTTTCCGCAGAAAAGCGGCAATCTGGTGATTCCCGAAGTCCGTTTTGACGGTTATTATGCCGATCCCGATGCCGGTCGGAACTCCATGCAGCGTCTGCTCGGCGCTTTCAGCGGACTGAACGACGACGCTTTCGGACTGGACATGTTCGGCCGCCGGGTGCCGATTGTACTTAAAGCCCGGCCGATCGACATCAAGGTGGGAAAAATTCCTGCGGCAAACAACGGCAATTGGTGGCTGCCGGCCAAAAAGGCGGAAATTTACTCCGACTGGCAGCAGAAAATGCCGGCATTTAAAAGCGGCGAGGCCGTCAGCCGGGAAGTCTATCTCCGGGTTACCGGCGTAATCGACACCCAGCTGCCGGAAATTCGTTTTCCCGAAGTCGGCGGGATGAAGCAGTATCCGGAAAAGCCGATAACCCGCAGCGAAGTCAAAGGCGACGACGTGGTTTCGGTAATGAAAATAAAAACCGTTTACATTCCGGAGAAAAGCGGCCGGGTAACAATTCCCGAAATTGCCGTCAACTGGTATAACGTCAACACCCGCAAAATGGAAAAGGCGGTGCTGCCGGCGGTTGTCGTCGATATTGCGCCGGGAGCGGCGGCGGTGCCGGCGGCAGCCGTTCCGGCGGCGGAAACGAAAGCGCCTGCCGTTCCTGCCGGCGGAGAAACGGTGCCCGTCCCGGTTCAAACCGCTTCCGCTCCGCTTTTATGGTATCTGCTGGCGGCGTTTGCCGGCGGCATTGCCGTCAGCATGACGGTTGTCTGGTTTGTTCTCGGACGGCATTCCCGGAAAACGGAAACGGAGAAAAAGTCCGAAAAGCCGGTTAGCGTTGCCAAAGCCGTTCGCGGCAATGACCTGCGCGCCGTCCGCGACAATGTGTTGGCCTGGGCGAGAAAGGCTTTTCCCGACGCCGAAGTCCGCAATCTTGACGACGTCGCCGCGCTTGCGGACGACCGGGCGTTTGCCGGTGAACTGCAAAAACTGCAAAAGGCGCTTTATTCCGGTCGCGGGGAAGACTATAACCCGGCGGCGTTTATGGAAGCTTTTGCCGCTGCCGACAAACGCCGCGCAAAGCGCAAAAAAGGGGACGAGCGGCTGCTTCCCGGTCTGTACGAATAAACCGCGGGCGGATTTTTCCTGAAAAAAAAACGGCAGCGGTGCGGCCGGGCGGCGGAAAAACGTAAAATGTCGTCAAAGCCCGGTGTGCCGTTTTTTTCCGTTGATTGCATTCCTCGCGGAAAACCTTGGGGACTTGGAAGGTATGGGGCTGAATGCCTTGGTGCCGGAACAACACTGCCCCGCGCCTTTGATCATGGTCAAACCGCGAGCTCTGCCGCCGTTTTGGAATTCCGGTTTGCCGGGAAATGTCTGAGCCGGGCTTGCCGTTCCGTCCCCCCTTGAGCCTGTGCGGCCGGGCGGGGAAGTCGGATGCGGCGGATATGTCGTTTACGCCCGGGCTTGCCGTTCTGTTCTCTTAGCCCTTGCGGCTCGGCAAAGAAGTCGGAAGCGGCGGATATAAAGCCGGCGGGATTTTACTTGCTTTTGAACTGGGCTTCGTAAAGGTTTTTGTAGGCGCCGTTTTCTTTTGCCATCAGTTCGTCGTGGGTGCCTGTTTCAACGATTTCGCCGTTGTTTAAAACGACGATCAGGTCGGCGTTCTGGATGGTGGAAAGCCGGTGCGCGATGACAAATACGGTACGGTCCTGCATCAGGTTGTCAATTGCCTTCTGCACCACCGCTTCCGAGCGGTTGTCAAGGGCCGAGGTCGCTTCGTCCAAAATGACGATCGGCGCATCTTTGACCAGCGCGCGGGCAATTGCCAGCCGCTGCCGCTGTCCGCCGGAGAGCGCCGATCCGCGTTCGCCGATGTCGCAGTCCAGACCCTTTTCGTGTTCGCGGACAAAGTCGTCGAGATAGGCCATTTCGAGCGCCTTTTGAACTTCTTCGTCGCCGGCGTCCGGTTTGCCGAGCAGGATGTTGTCGCGGATGGTGCCCGAAAACAGGAAGTTGTCCTGGAAAACGACGGCGATTTTGTCGCGCAGCGATTGCAGCGAATAGTCGCGGACGTCGGTTCCGTCAATGGACACACTGCCGCCTTTGACGTCGTAAAAACGGGGCAGCAGGTTGACGATGGTGGTTTTGCCGCCGCCGGAATTGCCGACCAGAGCCACCGTCGAGCCGGCTTTGACGTTCAGACAGATATCGCGCAGCACCGGTACGTTTTCCTGATATTCGAAATTGACGTGGTCAAATTTGATTTCCTTTTGAACGGTTTTCAGCTCCAGCGCGTTGTCTTTGTCTTTTATGTCGGATTCAAGGTCGAGCACGTCGGTAATCCGTTCGATTGCCAGAAAGGAAATTTGCACGTTGTTGAAATTTTTGCCGATTCCCTTGATCGGGGTATAGAGCATGATCAGGGCGGTGATGAAAGACACGAAGTTGCCCGAAGTGATGGTGCCGTTGACGATCAGATAGCTGCCGTAGCCGATGACCGCGCCGACGCCGATGGAAACCACCACATGCATGAGCGGCGTCATCCAGCCGGTTTTTTTGACCATTTTCATTGTCAGTTTGAACAGCGTGCGCAAAATTTCGTTAAACTGGCCGTACATTCTTTCCTGCAGGTTGTAGGAAGCGATGGTTTTGCTGCCGGCGTGGCATTCGTTGTAATGCGTCAGAATGCAGGAAGAACGGTTGATGGTGTCTTTGATCAGCCCCTTAATGCGGCGTTTGACCTGCGTCAGCGGCAGCAGGGCGCACAGCAGCACCACGATGGCGATAATCGAAAGCTGCCAGGAATTGTAAATCAGCACCGCAATCAGCGACAGGGAGGAAAAAAAGCGGGAAACGAAGAGTTTCAGGTTATCGAGCAGTCCCAGACAGGCGGTGTCGGCGTCGCCGGCAAAGCGCTGGATGATAACGCCCGACGGATTCCTGTCGAAAAAGGAAGGTTCAAAGCTCATCAGTTTTTTAAACAAGGCCCGTTTCAGATCGTGGTTGATGCGGGTGCCGACCCAGGTGTTGAGATAGGTGGCGGCGTAGTTGAGAAAACCCTGCACGGTGGTAAAGGCGACGATAAGGACCGGAATGTAGATCGGCGAAGCGGTGTTCTTGTCCACCAGCACATTGTCCATATAGGGCTTTAAGGCCAGTGCGATCACCGAGTCGAGCGCGCCGACCGGAATGCAGATCAGGATTGCGAGCAGCGCCCGTATCCAGTAAGGTTTGACAAACGGCCACATCTGCCGGTAATGGTCGGAAAATTTCAGTTTTTGCTGCGGTTCCGGTTCCAGGAGAAAGTCTTTTGTTTTCATGATAGTCCTAAATTATGTGTAAAAATCTTAAAATGACGAAAACAAGCGCGGCTTCAAACAGCATCATCATCCAGAAAAAGGTCTGGTAGCTTCTTTTCTTCGACTTATGGTGAAAGAACTTCTGCCCCAGAAGGGCGCCCGCCCAGCCGCCGAGAAACTCAAGCGTATGCAGGTTGCTTTCCGGCACTCGCCAGTCGCCTTTCTGCGCCGCCCGTTTGTCCACGCCGTAGGCGACAAAGGTGACGAGGTTGATCGAGGCCAGCTGAAAAACGAGGAACAGAAGCAGGGTTTTGGGATGAAAGGGGGTGACCGTAAACCAGCGGTTTTCCACATAATAGGCGGCCAGGATGACCAGCCCGGCGTGCACCATGTAAAAGCTGTTTTTTTTCAAAGGCGGGATCAGCAGAAGCAGCCCGAGCAAAATGACCGTAAAAGTGAGAACCATTTGTCAGCGCCTTGTTTGTCGGTTGAAAATCTGACGCCGAATATAAAGCATAAAAAAAATAAAAGCAATAAAACTGTCAAAAATTCCGCTTGCGGCAAAAATTTGATTGAGAAAATAATAATTATTGCGTATACTCCGCTTACGACTTGTTTCATAAAGGAAGGCTAAAAACTCATGAAAAAAATGTTTGTTGTCCTGGCAGCCGGCGCCTTGGCCGGATGCACCATCTGGCAGAATATGTTTCCCCGTCAGCCTGAGCGGGAAGAGCAGGCGCCGCGGCCGCGTTTCGTTACCGAAACGCCTTACGGTTTGAGCAACCTTTATGAGGAAACTTCCGCGCCGCAGATGTATTCGGTGATCGCCGCGCGGGTAACCAACAAAATGCTCGACCAGACGACCGAAATTTATGAAAAGCCGATGCCCCCGAAACTTTACGTCATGCAGATCAAAAAGGCCGGCGCCGCGCATATTCCCGACGGTTTTTATCATTCCCGGCAGGTGACGAGGGAAATTATCGAAGGCTCAAAAGCTTTCACCCTGGTCAACGTGCGGGAAGACGCCGACTATTGGCTGGACATTACGGTCAGCCGGCTGAACGTCAAAGACGTGCCGGGCGACGTTCTGCAATATAAAATGGTGCTGTCGGACAAAGGCGGCAATGAAGTAGGCAGCTGGATGGAAAGCATCCGTCAGGTTCAAAATGATGACAGAAGTTGGTGGTAAATTGAAAGCGGGTTTATTGGTTGCATCGGTGGCTTTGTTCGGGGTGCTGGCTTTTTCCGCGCGCACGGCGGACATTGTCAAAATCAAGGGCGAAGCCTGTGAAAAGTTTGTGCCCGGGCAGTCAAAGTCAAGCATCCGGGTGAGGGTGACGGACAAAGCCAGTTACAAGGCCGTCAGTCAGGTGGAAAATCTGGCGGACGTGCGTTCCCGGATGCTGGAACACGATTTTAACGTGATCGTTTACAATCTGGTTGACAATTATGTGCGGGACCTGATGGTGCGCACCACCAGTCAGAACGACAAGGAACTGTGCGTCAAGGTTACCGGCGCCCTTTTGGCTTCGGACATTGACACCGTGGTTGCCAACTATTCTCCCAATACTCCGGCGCCGGAATATGACATTAAGGAAGCGGCCGGCATTGAAGAAGAGGTGCTGACCGAAGAAGACGAGCTGGAGCCGGCCGTGCCGGCCGAACCCGACGCGGAGGTTCTTTACAGCGGTCCCGAAGAACTGGAACAGGAACGGCAGGCCGCCGAAGCGGCGGAAACGGAAACCGCTTTGAGCACGGAGATTTTGCCGGGCGGTGAAAACGCGTTGCCGGTCGTTTACGGCGGCGGGGAAGAGGTGAAGGCGGAAGAAAGCGCGCCGTCGCCGGCCGCCGGAACGGAAGAGACCGCCGCCTCGGACGACGCGTTGTCCGAAAACGAAGAAATGTCGTTGGGCGAACTGCCTCCGCCGCCGGCCGAAACGCCGGAAGCGGTCGAAACGAATGCCTCTGCAAACGAAACACGGCCGACGGCGGAAGTCGAACCGGAAATGCCGGCGACGGCGCCGACGCCGGTGACTGCCGAAAACGTTCAGCCGGCGGCTCAGCCCGCTGCTCCGGTTCCCGTGATTGAGGAAAAGGCTAACGTCTACGTCGGTCCGGTCGAATTTAACAACAATACCCATTCGGCCAAACCGTCGCAGGTGTTAAAAGACATGTTTGCCGACACCGAGGGCTACCGGCTGGTGGATAACCCCGGCGCGGCAGGGTACGTGTTCCTGCCCAAGGTGCTGAAGGCCAAGGTCGATGCTCTCAACTCGCAGACCAAACGCATTCAGATGGTAGTTTCCCTGCAATTGCAGGTGCAAAATTCGTCAATATCCTTTTCCGAACATCAAAACCGCTTCGTTTTGTTTGAAAGCGGCGAAAATGAGCAGGAAATTGCCCAGAAGCTGTTGCATAAGCTGTTGCGCAAGGCCGGCCGCAAACTGTTCGAAAAAGTGGAACAGGCGGAAGCCAAGCGCAAAGCGCAGGGATTGCCGCAAATCATTACGCCGTCAAAATAAATATACCGGTGAAATAAAATCCCCGCCCGGAACCATCCTCCGGCGGGGGTTTTTGTTTCTTCGTTGTTTAAAACTGCTCTGCACCGGCCGTGCAAAATTTACTCTTCCCACGCCAGCTTCCTTTCCGCCGGTCCCCGCTTCTTCCGGCTTTACTCCTGCTTCCGTCCTTCATCCTTACACTCATATTCGTTCTTATTTCTGATTTTTCCCCAATCCCGCTCCGCTTCTTCCGGTTTTACTCCTGTTTTCGTCCTTTACCCTTATACCCGCATTCGCTCTTGTTTCCGATTTTCCCCCAATCCTGCCCCGCTTCTTCCGGTTTTACTCCTGTTTTCGTCCTTCATCCTTATACCCGCATTCGCTCTTATTTCCGATTTTTCCCCAATCCCGTCCCGCTTTCTTCCGGCTTTACTCCTGTTTCCGTCCTTCATCCTTATCCCCGCATTCGCTCTTATTGACATCTTCACTCCATATTCATTTTTTTTATGTTTTGAACGTCTGCATAAGCAGGCAGATGCAGACATGCCGGCCCGGCCGTAAGGCTTGCGTAGCTTCGGGCCGGGCGTTTGAGTTTCGGAATGGTCAATACCGTTTGCGTTAGCTGGTGGAAGTTTATGCTCATTCCTGTTGCTGCACTTATTCTTTTTCTTCCGTTTCCATATTTCTGCTCTTTCTCGTTTTCATACTTTCAGCC
>OGQU01001451.1_pt1 | contig 19158 bp, 14 predicted proteins | sample 1553341 | NCBI WGS metagenome assembly OGQU01 (sample SAMEA2579920, study PRJEB22360) | human gut metagenome | biome: human gut; feature: human-associated habitat; material: faeces | place: Denmark | collected 2008/2010 | reverse complement strand
TCGAGTACCAGACCGAGAAGCGTCACTACGCTCACGTCGACTGCCCGGGCCACGCCGACTTCGTGAAGAACATGATCACCGGTGCTGCCCAGATGGATGGCGCTATTCTCGTTGTGGCCGCCACCGACGGCCCGATGGCCCAGACTCGCGAGCACGTGCTGCTCGCCCGTCAGGTTGGCGTTCCGAAGATCCTCGTCGCCCTGAACAAGTGCGACATGGTCGACGATGAAGAGCTCATCGAGCTCGTCGAAGAAGAGGTCCGCGACCTCCTCGACGAGAACGGCTTCGACCGTGACTGCCCGGTCATCCACACCTCCGCTTACGGTGCTCTGCACGACGACGCTCCGGACCACGAGAAGTGGGTCCAGTCCGTTAAGGACCTCATGGACGCTGTCGACGACTACATCCCGACCCCGGTTCACGACCTGGACAAGCCGTTCCTGATGCCGATCGAGGACGTCTTCACCATCTCCGGCCGTGGTACCGTTGTCACCGGTCGTGTCGAGCGTGGCCAGCTGGCCGTCAACACCCCGGTCGAGATCGTTGGTATCCGTGCGACCCAGCAGACCACCGTCACCTCCATCGAGACCTTCCACAAGACCATGGACGCCTGCGAGGCTGGCGACAACACCGGTCTGCTGCTGCGTGGTCTCGGCCGTGACGATGTCGAGCGTGGCCAGGTTGTGGCCAAGCCGGGCTCCGTTACCCCGCACACCAAGTTCGAGGGCGAAGTCTACGTGCTGACCAAGGACGAAGGCGGCCGTCACTCGCCGTTCTTCTCCAACTACCGTCCGCAGTTCTACTTCCGCACCACCGACGTCACCGGCGTCATCGAGCTGCCGGAAGGCGTCGAGATGGTTCAGCCGGGCGACCACGCTACCTTCACCGTTGAGCTGATTCAGCCCATCGCTATGGAGGAAGGCCTGACCTTCGCTGTGCGTGAAGGTGGCCACACCGTCGGCTCCGGTCGTGTGACCAAGATCCTCGCCTGATTTTCATCAGACAAGAATCTTCGCTTGAACTAGCGTTATAGAAAATCCCCTTCGAGGAAACTCGGAGGGGATTTTCTATAACCGCAACAGGATATGGATATGTACCACGACTTCCGGCCTGGATGCGCTAGTGTTGCTTTCCAATAGATAAACGGACTGCTGCACTGCGAGGATATGACACTGATGGCAGGCCGGGAAAGAAGGTCGATGATGACTGGTGCACAGGCCGCTCACTGTGGTTCTGTATCCGCAATTTCGCTGGGACTGCCCGTTTCCACGGCGATTCCCGAAGCCAAAGGCACACTGCCGAAAGCCTTGTTCGTAGGCAAAGCGCCGATTTCCGGCAAACTCAAGCAGCGATTGGTGAACGAGATCGAATCCATCACCATGCTGGCGTTGGCCCGGTCGGCCAACACGGGGCTTGCGGACGGCAAACTGATCCCGGAAGTGCTGGTCATCGGACTGAAGCTTACGGCCAAAGCCACCGGCATACCGAACGAAGTCATCGACCTGATCGCCGGACAGCGCAAATCGGGCATCGTGTTCGTGTGCGTACGCGACGTGCCGTTCGAGGGCAGCACGCGTGAGGAATGCGCGTTCGCCGTGCGCCGCGCCATACCGGGGCGTGCCGGGCACACGCCGATCTATCAGGTATATGCCGGCGACTGGCAGCCGGCGGGGGAGGCCCAGCTGGAGCTGGCCGGCTCTACTATTGATGAGCTGTGGGCATCGCTGTGCTCACAGACCATTTTGGGTACGCCGGAGGTCGAGAATCTGGATGCGCGCATCATTCGCCATACTGAAATTGCTCGGCTCGAATCCGAAGTGGACAAGCTCACTCGTGACCATCAGCGCGTCAAGAACCCGGCCCAGCGCAACGAGATCTATGCCAAACTCCACAAGGCCAAGGCGCAGCTCGCAAAACTGCGCGAGGCATAGTGATGTGAAAGCCATTGGGCTTCCGCTGGCGGGAGCTGGCTCGCAAAGCGAGACTGAGGGTGGCTTACACGGTACCGCTTATGACCGCCCTCAGTCGACTCCGCCGACAGCTCTCACAGCAGGAGCATATAATTAAAAAATAATCTCCTGCACGGGTATTACCCCGCACAGGAGACCTCATTCCCCGGATGTGTTTTCGGCTCCAATCGATACTGACATCCGGCCTATGCCGTCATCGACTTATTACAGACGATGGCGGCATAAGTATTTTTTTGCCGGCCAGTTGCGCGCAGGCCGGCATATCGCCGATATTTATCGACGCTGGAAGACACGCATCTCGCCTATCTCGCGGTTGGCCCACGAGTAGTACGGCACCAAGCGCAGCGTCGCGGGTTCGCCCGCACGCGGTTCGTCGGCATCCACGTACAGCGGCGCGTCATCCTCGTCGGCGTGCTCGCGCACTGCCGGCAAATCAACGGTATCGACGCCACCCAGCAAGTCGGCCTGGAAAGCCACAGCGGCATCCGCACCGGTGACGCCATCGGCCAGACGATAGTTCCACAGATCACCGGGGTTATCGACCTGTTCGGCGCAGTAGACCAGCGGACCGCGCATAACGGCCACCTGGCCGGCGTCGGAGCGCACGCGGGAGTTGGCGCGCACGAACTTGACGGACATGTCGAGCTCGAGCGCAATCTCCAACGTATCGCCGGCGTTGACCACAAGGTATACGAAGCCGTCTTCCAGCGAACCCACTGCGGGCTTGCCGTTCACGGTCAGCGTGTAGGAGCCCAAGGACCAGCCGGGGATGCGCAGTCCAAATCGGACCGAGCTGTCCGCAGCGCTGGCGGGCAGGCTCACCGTGTATTCCACGTGACTGTCCCACGGGAAGTCCGAACGCTGTTCGACCGTAAGGCCGGAAGCAAAATCGGCCTTGTTGGCGATGAACTGGTGGCTCAGCACGGTCTTGCCGCCGTCGCGCTCGGTGTAGATGTAACGGTCCACTGAAGCGATGAGTCGGGCGATGTTGGCCGGGCAGCATGCGCAGCCGAACCAGTCGACACGGTGGGAGAGCACGTGGTGACGATCCGGGTTGTCCAGTCCGTCGGGAGTAGTCTCCAGTGCGTTGACGTAGTAGTACTGCTTGCCGTCAAGCGAGATGCCGGCGATGGAGCCATTGAACAGTTCCTTCTCCAGCACATCGGCGTATTCGCCCTTGGGCTCGAGGTCGAGCATCTGCTGGGCGAACATGCTCATGGCCACGGAAGCGCAGGTCTCGCCGTACATCGTGTCGTTCGGCAGGTCGTAATCGTAGGTGAACGATTCGCCCACATGGGTGGAGCCGATCGCACCGGTGACATACATGCGACGGGTGACGATGTTCTTCCAGAAACGCTTGGCGGTGTCGATCAGTCCCCGATCGCCGAGCAGTCGGCCCACATGGGCCACACCAGTGCACAGGTAGCCGACGCGCACGGCGTGGCCATCCGCGGTCTGCTGGTCGCGCACAGGTTCGGCGGCCTGGAAGTAGGTGGGCTTGTAGAAGCCGAGGTCGGGGAAGATGTTGTCGCCGTTCAGGGCCTTCAGCTGCTTGGTGTAGAACTGAGGGTCTTGGCCGCGCACGTCGATGAGGTATTGGGAGAGCGTCAGGTAACGCTTTTCGCCGGTTTCCTCGTACAGTTTGGCGAGGGCGAGTTCGATTTCCGGGTGGCCGTCGGCGCCATGAATCTTGCCTTCTTCGGGACCGAAGTTGGCATCCAGGCAGTCGGCCATCTTCTTAGCGACTTCAAGGGCCTGCTCGTTGCCGGTCACCTGATGGTAGGCGACGGCGGCTTCGATGTAGTGACCCATCACATACATCTCGTGGCTTTGCTGAATCAGGCTGAAGCGCGGGCGGTCGGCCCATACGCCGGACTTGATCTGGTACGGAGTGTCCAAGTAGCCGTCCGGCTGCTGAGCGCGGGCGATGAGATCGACCGTGCGATCGCACAGCGCCTTGAGTTCGGGATCCGGATGGTAGGCCAGCGCATAAGCGGCTTCCTCAAGCCACTTGTAGACGTCGGAATCCTGGAACACCATGCCGTGGAATTCGTCGTCCAATTCGCCGGCGGCAACCTTCAGATTGGCGACCGCGTGGCTTTTGCTGTCAGCCAGCTGGTTACCGGCCGGGTCGTCGGGCACTGTGGTGTCGATTTCGTCGTTCATCACGCCCCACTGGTAGGGGATGACGGATTCGACAATCTGGTCGCGACGCCGCTTCCAGAACGGGGAAGTGATTGTAACGTTCATGATCAGCCCTTCACGGCTCCAGCCATAAAGCCCTTGACGTAGTACTTCTGGAGTGCGAGGAACAGGATGGCGCAGGGAATCAGCAGAATCACGACGCCGGCCTCAGTGGCACCGTAGTCGATAACACCCATGGTCTGCTGACGCATGTTCACCATCGCCAGCGGAAGGGTGGACTTGGACGAAGAGCTCAAGTACAGCGGAATCATGAAGTTGTTCCATGCTTCAAGGAAGGCGAGCAGGCCAACCGTAACCATCGAAGGCTTGACCACCGGCACCAGGATCTTGAACAAGGCCTGGAGGCTGTTGCAGCCGTCGACCATGGCGGCCTCCTCCATGTCCTTGGGGATCGCGTCGAACGCGTTGCGCATGATGAACGTGCTCATAGGCAGCTGGAACAGGGTGATGACCAAGCCCACGCCCAGCAGGCTGTCGTTCAGGCCGATCTGCTTGTACCAGACCATCAGCGGGATCAGCAGCGAGGCGTACGGTACCATCAGGATCGACAGGGTGACCATGAAGCCGAGGTTGCGGCCCGGGTAGTCGAAGCGGGAGAACGAGTAGCCGGCCAGCGTACAGACGACCACGGAGAACACGACCGCGACCAGAGTCACGATTACCGAGTTGAACAGGTACTTGGGCAGACCTTCCTGATAACCGAACAGGGTCAGGTAGTTGGCCACGCCCCAGCCCTTGGACTGGGCCGAACCGGCCTGCGGGCTGAACGAGCAGATGATGACCCAGACCAGCGGGCTGATGAAGATGATGGCCAGCAGGGCCTCAAGGATCCGGGCGATGATACGCTTCCACAATGGGGTAGTCATAATGTGTTACCTCCCCTTTCTCACTTGGTGTTGTCGCGCATGCCGCGCATCTGGATGGAGTTGATGATGACCAAGGCCACCAGCACGATCAGCGAGAGCGCCGCGGCCATACCCAGATCCTTCTTGGAATCGAAGGCGAAGTTGTAGATGAGCTGCACCACGGTCATGGTGGAGTTGTTCGGACCACCCTTGGTCAGAATGAAGAACTGATCGAACGCGAGGATCGAGCCGGTCACGCAGTAGACCAGGCACATCACGATGGTCGGCTTCATCAGCGGCAGGGTGATGGAGCGGAAGATACGCCAGGAACCGGCGCCGTCCATGCGGGCCGCCTCGTACAGATCACCGGGGATGGCCTGCAGACCGATCATCATCAGCAGCATGTAGTAGCCCGAGAAACGCCAAACAATCACGATAATCGTGGCCCACAGGGCCGACTGGCCGGTGGCCAGCACCGAACCACCCTCCTGCATCAGGCCCAACGAGCTCAGAATCTTGGTGACAGGGCCCACCTGCGGGGAATACAGGGCGTAGAACAGCAGGGACGCGGACGCCAGGCCCGTCGCGGACGGCAGCAGGAAGCAGGTACGCAGCACGTTGTTCCACTTCGAGCTCTCCTGCACAATCATGGCCATGCCCAGGCCAAGGACCAACAGGAAGATCGTGACGATCACGGTGTACTCGAGCGTGAACCAAATCGAGGGCCAGAACAATTTGTTCTCGAACACCTTGACGAAGTTGTCCGGGAAGTTCACGCCGCGGTTGCCACCCAGCAGGCTCCAACGAGAGCAGGCCATGACGACCAGTAGAACAATCGGCACGAAGAACAGGACGATAATCATCAGCCAGTCCGGAAGTGCGTACAGCAGACCTCGCCTGGTCTGCGCCGCCTTCGCCTTGGACTTATGCACGGGCACAGCCCCGGCGCTCTTGGAAACACTCGACATGTTTCTCTCTCCTTTGGGAAATTACTGTGAAATGGTAATCACGGAATCCGAATGCAATCCGATGTCAGGGCTTCGAGGAAGGAGGACTCCGAAGCCCCGCCAACACACCGCATTCATAAGGTATGTAGTGATGAAGGAAGAAAAGGAATGAAGAAGAAGATAGAAGTTCGATTATGTGGTTGAGCCGGCTCCTGCCCTCACAAGGGAGGGACCGGCTCAATCTGTTCAGTTGTTATTCAGTTATTGCTGTGATTTGATGAGTGATGGTGAGGAGCATCACCACCGAATCACTGGGCAGACAGGACGTCGGTGACGGCCTTGTTGTCGGCCTTGAGGTCACCGGAACCCCACACGGCGTTCTGCACGAGCAGCTGCCACGGGGAGCCAGCGGCGTTGAAGGCTTCGTTGAAGGCCGGGGACTTCGGGGTCTGGCCGTTGCCGTCGATAATCACGGAGTTGATGGTCTGGATGCGTGGGTCAGCGTCTTTGTAAGCGGTCTTCAGGGTCTGGATGTTGGAGGCGGTGTCGCCTTGGTCAGCGAAGACTTCCTTCTGAGCGTCAGACTGCATCAGCCAGTAGAGGAAGTTCCAGGCCTGAGCAACGTGCTTGGAGTCCTTGGAGATACCCATGGTATCGCCGCCGAGGAACGTGGAGGTCTTGCCTTCCTTGGTGCCCGGGATCGGAGCAACGCCGACCTCGAAGCCGCCGTCCTTCTCAGCATCGAACAGAGCAGTGGTGGAGGTGTTCGGGTAAGGCATAACGCCGATCTTGCCGTTCGCGAACGGAGCGGTCCAGGTGGCGCCGGTCTCTTCCTTGGAGCCTGCACCCAGGCCGTTGGTGGTGTTGGCCAGCTCCTTGTAAGCGTCCAAGACGCCCTTCATGGAGTCGTTGTCCAGGGTGGCCTCGGAGCCATCCTTGTTCATGACGGATTCGCCGTCAGCCCACACGGACGGGAAGAGGTCGAAGACCAGAGCACCACCGGACTGACCGGCAAGGTAGGAACCGGCAACGCCATCCTTGTTGAGGGCGGCGACCTTCTTGGCCTGCTCGGTGAACTCAGCGATGGACTTCGGGCCCTGCTCCGGATCCAGGCCAGCTTCCTTGTACAGGGTCTTGTTCCAGACCATCACGGAAACATCGGTGATGAACGGCAGGGTGTACTCGGCGCCGTCAACAGTACCGGCTTCGATGTGGCCCTGCTGCAGGTCGGCCTTGTTATCCAGGCCATCGATTTGCTTGGTGATGTCGGTGAAGATGCCCTCGGAAGCCCAGTACGGAATACGGACCACGTCGCCGGCGAGGATGTCAGGCAGGGAGTCGGTCTGCGAAGCGCCGCCGACCTTGCCTTCCATATCGTCGTTCGGGATGATCTCGAGCTTGACCTGGTTCTTGTGGCTCTTGTTGTAAGCCTCGACCACGTTCTTGGCCTGACGCTCCAGAGGGGAACGGGTCCACAGGGTGATCTCGGTACCATCGTCGGTGCCCTTGGCCGGGATACCTTCGGCGGTGGCAGTGCCACCATTGCCGGAGCCACCACAGGCGGCCAGCGGAACGATCAACGCGGCGGCAGCGATGCCAGCAAGAGTACGGGTCAGTTTATTGAAAGACACCATGTTCGCTTCTTTCTCTATATATCCGCTCAACTATGAGAGGCGGTGGCGGACGGTCCGCCTCCTTGGTTTCGCCCTGCTCGCTCCTTTGCCCGGAGCAGGTAACACTGCGAAAGCCTTTTCTCAATATAAACAAACATGGAAGTTTTTTGCAAAAGCGCTTTCGCATTTTCGCGTTTTTTCTCACATCAAACGGGTTCGAGACTGTGATTCGACTATGAATAACGTGCTTGAATTGGCTTAATATCAATGATTATTCCGGCGTGTCGAGCAAATCAAACAAAAGCGAACATGGAAGTAACGCTTTCTTTCACTTACCTTGCACTTGAACAATTTCCCTGACTACGCCACGCCGAAAAAAAGATGTTTGCGAAAGTTTTCGCATTGAAGCTACAATTATTCCCAGATGCAATGGCGCACCACACCGTATGAGGTATTTCATCGCAAAACAATGCGCTATATACTGCTGAAGAACCAAGGAATCGAGGCATGATGACCCAGCCAGCAACCGGACGGGCAGCGCGACTTGAGGATGTGGCGGCATTGGCCGGAGTCTCGACGGCCACTGCATCCAAGGCACTGCACAACAAACCCCGTATCAGCGAAGAAACCAAGCAGCGTGTACTGGATGCCGCCAAGCAACTCAACTACTCTCCCAACAAACTCGCCCAATCCCTAGCCCGCGGCACCACCGGCACTATCGGCCTGGTCACCTCCGATCTGCAGGGTCGTTTCTCCACACCGATTCTTATCGGCGCGGAGAACGAGTTGCGAGCCCAATCGACCTCAGTATTGTTGGCCAACGCTCGTGGCGACGCCGCCTTGGAACGTCAGCATGTCGAGAAACTGCTGTCCCTCAAGGTCGACGGACTGCTCATCGTGCAGTGCGAGACCAACCCCAGGCCCACGCTTGGCCATGACTGGGGCGTGCCACTGGTCTACGTCTACGGCCCCTCCACCGACCCCAAAGACTGCTCGGTCACTTGCGACAACGTGGACGCCGGCCGCATGGCCATCAACCATCTCATCTCTTGTGGTCGCCGGCACATTGCCATTATCGGTGGCGACGAAACCTATACCGCCGCCACCGACCGCACCAAGGGTGCGGTCGAGGCACTGGCCGAGCTGGGCATCGAACCGGCCGGGCCAATCCGGTACGGCAAGTGGGACGAAGGTTGGGGCCGCGCCGCCACCCGTCTGCTGCTCGATCAGGGCGTCACGTTCGACGCCGTGGTCTGTCAAAACGACCAGCTGGCCCGCGGCTGCATTGACGTGCTCAAGCAGCAGGGACTGCGCATCCCGGATGACGTCGCCGTCATCGGCCACGATAACTGGTCGGTACTGACCTCCAGCTCGAGGCCCGCACTGACGTCGATCGACAACGAAACCGAAACCATCGGACGGCGTGCGGCACGATACTTGGTCAATGCCATCGACGGCAACCCGCATCACGGTGTCGACTACGTACCCTGCCACCTTATCCAGCGCGAATCCACCCTCCCGCTGGACTGATATCAATCGATGCCCTACCGCTTCTTGGTTTTGCGCCCCTTTAAGTAGATGTCGATGACGATCCATACGCCGAGGGCGAAGGCCACGACGTAGCCCATGAAGCCGATGACCGGAATGCCGAAGATAATCGGCTTCATGCCGGCGTAGTAGACAATCGACGAGCCAACGAACAAACCGACCACAATCAGGGCCATCGTCAGACGATTCACCATATCCGAAAGCAGCTGGAACGGCTCTTCAGAGCCGACCAGTTCCATGTTGACGCGCAACTGACCACGGGTCAGCATACGGGCCACGGTCTTGAGTTCGGTCATGGTGCCGAGCGTGGCATGCAAAGCCTGATGTCCCTCAACGCCCAGCGACTTGATCTCGTCTTTGGTGGCGTTCTTCAGCGATTTCGACGTGGCGATATGGTCGGAAATGATTTCGATCATATTCACATCAGGAATGAACTCGTCCAGCAAGCCTTCGAGCGTAACCAACGCGCGGCCGACGGTGGTCACCGTACTGGGCACCTCGATGTTGTGGCGGCCGGCCATCTGCGTCAGTGCGGTCAGGAAGGCGGCAATGTCCAGTTCGGCCAGATCCACGGTGCCGAATTCCTTGACGATCACGTCCAGATCAGCCAGCAGTGCTGGGTAGTCCTCCGGATCGGCCTCGGTGCCGGCAAATCGCAGCAGCCCCTCGGCCAGAGCGGGCGAATCCTGTTTGGCGACGGCGAAAATCATTTCTTTGAGGACTGCACGGGTGCGCTGGTCGAGCCGACCGGTCATACCGAGGTCGATAAGTACGATCTGGCCGCCCCGGATGATGATATTGCCGGGATGTGGGTCAGCGTGGAAGAAGCCGTCGTCGAGAATCTGCGTGGCGTAATTGTCGACGAGCTTGGTGCCGATCTCCTTCAAGTCATAACCAGCATCGACGGGCCGGCCCGGGTGGGAGACGGAGATGCCGTCGATGTACTCCATGACCACCACATGCTCGGTGCACAGTTCGGTGTACGCCGTCGGGCAGTCCATGTATTTGAATCGGGCGGCGAAACGCTTGAATTCGGCGAGGTTGCGGGCCTCGATCAGAAAGTCAGTCTCCGATTCGAAGGTGTCCCACAGCTCCTCGACCACGCCCTTCAGGTCCACGATCTGTGAGGTGCTAATCACCTTAGTGGCGGCCTTGGCTATGGAGCGCATGATGGAGACGTCCTGAGCCATGGTTTCGCGCACACCCGGGCGCTGCACTTTAATGGCCACATCTTCGCCGGTTTTCAGCGTGGCGCGATGCACTTGCGCCAGTGAAGCAGAGCCCAACGGCTTGGGATCGATATGCGCGAACACCTCGTCGGCGGGACGCCCGTATTCGGCGGCAAGCACATCCAACACCGTGGAATACGGCATCGGGTCGGCGTCGGCGCGCAGTTTGGCGAGTTCGTCGCAGAAGCTTTGCGGCAGAATCTCGGAGCGCATCGACAGAATCTGGCCCACTTTGACGAACGTGGGGCCGAGCGCCTCGAACATGAGGCGCATTTTGACCGGAGTCAGGCCGTGCAGCACGTCGAATTGCTCGACGATTCTGGTGATCTGTCCCAGTCGTTTGATCTTGCCACGGCGCGTCAGATGGTAGCGCGTGGCGAAATCGTTCCTGCGTCCGAACAGTGCCAGCGTTTCGTCGGATACGCTCGGAGTCGCCTTGGTAACGGTCTGCTTGAGCGTGTCCGACGTGTCGACGGACCGGTTCGCCGCCGCCTCACGTTCGGCTTTCGCAGGCGTCAGAATAGGGTCGACCCTGCTGGAAAGCGGGGTCGACCCTGATTCCGGCGTAGCGCGTGTGGGCTTGGTCACTCGGCCTTGCCCTCGTCAGCGGGCTTGTCGGCGGCACTGGGGTCGGCTGCGGGAGGGGCATTTGTCCCCGCCTTCCGAGGCCATGTCGGCTTCGGCGGCGGCCTTCTTGGCGTCATCCACCGTCTCGCTCACCTTGCGCTTGAGCTCGGTGTTCAGCGCCTTGCCCTGCTCGACCGTAATCTCACCCTTCTTGACGAGTTCGTCGACGAGCTCGCTGCTCTTCTCATATCCGGTGGCAAGGGCTCCGATGCCCGCCAGCAGGACCTTGCGCAGGCCATCACCCAGAAGATCAAAATCAGCCATGATACCCCTCCTTCGAGGTCCGACATGGCCTGGTGCCATGTCTCGTACCACCAAGCCTAGCGCAAACAACAGGGCAATGTACTAGACCCTCAGACTGATTTCGACTGATTTTTCGCTGATTGGTACTTACCGAGGACTCACCGAGAATTCACCGAGGACGTTCGGCGGCAGCCTTGCGCGCGTTGGTGGCTACTTGATCGATCCGGGCGAGCTCCTTGGCTTGTTCGGGGGTCTGATCGGACGTATCGAACGTACCGTAACGACGAGTCACGGCGGTTTCGATAAGGAAATCGCTGATGGCGGGGTTTTTAGGCAGCAACGAGCCGTGCATGTAGGTGCCGATCACGTTGTGCACGCGCGCGCCCTCGGTATGGTCTTCGCCATTGTTGCCTCGGCCGTCCTGATTGACGGTGCCGAGTGGCTGAACGCCTTCGCGCAGGAAGGTCTGGCCGGAGTGGTTCTCGTAGCCAATCACATCGCCGAACTGGTCGGAATGCTCAACAAGATTGCCGATCATACGCACGTTCTGGCCCACGGTATAAGCACCGATAACGCCGATGCCGTCCAGACGGGTGCCGTCCACGGTTTCAAAGTACTCGCCGAACAGCTGGTACAGGCCGCAGATCATCAGCATCGGCGTACCGTCTGCGGCAAGCGAACGCAACAGGTCGGCGCGATGGTAGAAGTCGTCGATGATTTTCTTCTGGCCGGTGTCTTGGCCGCCGCCTCCCAGAATAAGGTCCACCTGGTCGGGCCAGTCGTCGCCTTGATTGTACTGGTGGACGACCGGTTCATAACCGTACAGTTCCAGACGGCGGCGGATAGTCAGCACGTTGCCGGAATCGCCGTAGATGTTCATGTCTTTGGGATACAGGGACACCACATCAATTGTTCTGGCCATGTCACGTTCTCCTTGTCGATGTCTTCCCGCTGACGGGAAGCGTCTTATTCCTCACCATGTCCTCCCGCAGGCGGGAGGTGGCGCGCGGGCGCTAGAGGATAGTTACTTGCCCACGCCCGCGTCCCGTACTTCGGTGATGCGGCCCAGTACGGCGCGGGTTTTGAGCATGGCGGTGTAGGTGCAGTAGATGTGCTTGCGTGTGCCGGGATTGGCGTTGACGAATGCGGTGACGGCCTGTTCGAGGTCGGTGTTCGTATCGGCGACTGGCACTTGGTCATACCCCAGGCGCAATGCCATGTCCCAGGCACGCACGCCGGAGACCATGGCGACACCGGACGCGCGCAGGGAAGTGAAGTCCACGTCCCACAGCCAGCTCATGTCGCGGCCGTCGGCATATTCGTCGTTGATGGCGATCATGGTGTCCGCGTTGGCCGGGTCGAAGCTGGCGAGCGAGAGGCGGAAGCCCATCGGGTTCTTGACCAGCAGCAGTTCGACCGGGGAACCGTTGACGTCGATGACCTCGCCACGGCCGAAAGCCGGCGTGACGCGGGAAACGGCGGCGATAAGCTCGTCGGCGGACACGGCGCAGGCGTTGGCTGCGGCGGTGGCCTTGGATGCGGCGGCATTGTCTTGCATCACCGCACGTACCACGGCGAGCGCGGCGGCCGCGTTGTACAGGTTGTAGACGCCTTCAAGCTTGACGTCGGTGGCGTAGCCCTGACCGTCCATCTGGAAGGTGGCCTTGTGGTCGCCCACTGCGGTAAGTGTCACGTCGGCGGGAAGTTCTGCCGTGCCTGCGGAAGCTCCTCTCAGTTCGCTTCGCGGACTGAGGGGAGTTCTGGCTGAGGGGAGCGGCCCGGCCACACCTTCCACCGACACGGTCGTGGCCATGTCGTCATCGGACGGGAAATAGCGGCGCAAATCGTCGGCGAGGCCGAAGTATCGCACGGTGGTGCCAGCCGGGGCCTTCGCGGCGAGCGCGGCGATACGCGGGTCCTCGCGGTTCAGTACCACAGTGCCGGTAGTCGCCGCAGCCACATGGCTGAGCAGTTTGGCCGTGGTGTCGATTTCACCGAATCGGTCAAGCTGATCGCGCATCACGTTCAGCAGCAATGCATAACGGGGCTTGACCTGCTTGACGAAGTGGACGGCGTACGCCTCATCGAGCTCGAGCACGGCGATGTCCGCGTCCAATTTGCCGCCGAGCGTGACTTCGGTAAGCAGTGCGGAGACCACGCCGCGCACGAAGTTCGAGCCGGTCGGATTGGTGAACACCTTCAGCCCCAGATCGGAGAGCATCGAGGCGACCATGCGGGTGGTGGTGGTCTTGCCGTTCGTGCCGGACACCAATACCACGCCAAGCGGCAACTGCCCGAGCGTACGGGTCAGGAAGCCGGGGTCAATCTTTTCTACGACTTTGCCGGGCAAAGCCGAACCGCCATGTTTGGTGACGCGGGATGCAAACCGCACGAAGCGGCCTGCGGCCACGGTGGCGAACGCATACCACGGTTTGCAGGTCTGCACCACGGACGATTGGTCTTGCGAAACATCGCGTGAAACGTTGCTTGCCATCATCACACCCCCTGATTGGCGTTGTAGTCCTGCGGCATGTCTTTGAATTTGGACGTGGCACCGAGGAAGGCGAGGTGGAAGGTTTCGGTCGGGCCGTTACGGTGCTTGGCCATGATGATATCGGCCTCGCCGGGGCGGTCTTCCTTGTCGTAGAAGTCAGGGCGGTGGACCAGGAACACCACGTCGGCGTCCTGTTCGATTGAGCCGGATTCACGCAAATCGGAGAGCTGCGGCTTCTTGTCGTTACGCATTTCCGGGCCACGGTTCAGCTGGGAAAGGGCCACGACCGGCACTTCGAGTTCCTTGGCCAAGAGCTTCAGGGCACGGGAGAATTCGGACACCTCTTGCTGGCGGGATTCCACGGCCTTGCCCGAGGTCATCAGCTGCAGGTAGTCGATGACTACGAGTTTCAGATCGTTGGTCTGCTTCAGACGACGGCATTTCGCACGGATCTCCATGAGGCTCATGTTCGGGCTGTCGTCAATGAACAGTGGCGCGTTCTGCATCTTGGTCCAGAACTGGTTCAGGGTGTTCCAGCGTTCGGGGGTGATGTCGTCGGCGCGGCGCAGGGCGGCCATCGGAATATTGGTTTCGGCGGAGATAATACGCTGAGCGAGCTCCACCTTGCTCATCTCCAAGCTGAAGACCACGGAAGTCATGTTGTGGTGCAACGCGGCGGCGCGGGCGAAGTCGATGCCGAGCGTGGACTTACCCATGGCCGGACGTCCTGCGACGACGACCATCTGTCCGGGCTGCAGGCCCTGGGTCACGTCGTCGATGTCGCGGAAGCCGGTCGGCACGCCCTTGTTGACGAGGCCTTGCTGCAGTTTGTCCAGCTGGTCGAGCGCGTCGTGGACCACCGGGCCGATGGCGGCATAGTCCTGACGCACCTTGCCCATCGACATCTCGTAGATCTCGGACTGGGCGAGGTTAACCACATCCTCAGCCTGCGATCCCTCGGCGGAATAACCGAGCTGGGCGATTTTGGTGCCGGCGGCGATCACATTGCGCAAAATGGCCCGCTGATGGACGATCTCCGCGTAGTACATGGCATTAGCGGCGGTCGGTACGGATGCGACAAGGCTGTGCAGATAGTCCGCGCCGCCGACCTTGTCGAGGTTGCCATCCGCCAACAGCTGGTTGGCCACGAGCACCACGTCCACCGGCTGACTGGCGGAAAACAGATCGATGATCGCGTTATAGATCGTCTGATGCTTGGGCTGGTAGAAATCGGTGACGTCAATGGTCTGCGAGACCTCGCCGATGGCATCCTTACTCATCAGCATGCCGCCGAGCACGGCCATTTCCGCGTCGTCATCATGCGGGGGCACGCGGTCGAAAATCGGGTCGCCGGCCGCCGCCGACGTCTGCGTGCCGCCCCGGCCCGCGCGGTCGCCACGATCGCCACGATCCAGGCCACCGCCGAACCCATTCTGATACGAGTGTTCACTTCCTTCTGGCATAGCCTCCAAGTATAGGATGTGGCGTGGCAGGTGAACGATATCGTATGGAAACGAAACGGTTGCCCGCATCGGTTCATTCCTTATTCACCTATGAGTCAGCGCCACGACACGCAGAAAGCAAAATGTGGATAGAAAAATAAGTTATCCACATTTTGGGGATAATTCTGGGGATAATCCACTAAGTTATCCACATACTGGGGATAACTTGGTGGATAGTCTGGGGATAACATTCCGCGCCCACAACAGGTGCTTGCGCAACGCAGTCAGGCGTGATATGCGTGTGAGCGTGCCCATAGACTCTTCCGACGCCAAAGCCACCAGTTCCGGCGATACTACACGCCGCGATGGCTTCGGCACCCCGCATGCCGGCGCAAACACAAACGTCAGCAACGGCCCGACCGACGCCCGCTCCACCAACCGCCGGATCATGGCGCTGGCCCTGCCGACCTTCGGCCAGCTCATCGCCGAACCGACCTTCATCCTTATCGACACAGCCATCGTCGGCCATATCGGGGATGCGGCGTTGGCCGGCCTGTCAATCGGCTCCACCATCATCCTCACGGCAGTCGGACTATGCATATTCCTGGCCTACTCGACCACTGCGCAGGTGGCACATCTGCTGGGAGCGGGTCGTCGTCGCGAGGGACTGCAGGCAGGCATTGATGGCCTGTGGCTGGCCTTGAGCATCGGCACCGTACTGGGATTGGGATTGTTCGCGGCTGCCGAGCCATTATGCCGGGCACTGGGCGGTCAGGGCGAAGTATTGGAACAAGCCGTGACCTATACGCGCGCAATCGTGCTGGGTGCGCCAGGCATGCTGATGGTATATGCGGCGAACGGCATTTTCCGAGGATTGCAGAAGGTTCGTATCACGCTGATCGCTGCGGTGGGCGGCGCGGTGGTGAACACGGTGCTTGATGTGTTGTTCGTTATTGTGCTGAATTGGGGCATTGCCGGCTCCGGAGTGGCGACGCTGGTAGCTCAGTGGTTCATGGGGCTGTTCCTGGTAATCCCCGCCATTCTGTGGTCCCGGGCGGATGGTGCGAGTCTGCGGCCTCGTTTGGCCGGTATTGCGGCAGCCGGGGGCGACGGACTGCCATTGTTCATTCGCACATTGGCGATTCGTGCGGCCATGGTGACTACGGTCGCCTGTGCCGCGCGCATGGGTACTGCCGTGTTGGCCGGGTTTCAGGCCGTGAACTCCTCTTGGAATTTTGCGATGAACATGCTGGATTCCGTGGGCATCGCCGGCCAGACGCTGGTGGCCACAGCGCTGGGCGCTGGCAGCGTGCAGCAGGCGCGGCGGCTGACGCGGGCGACCGGGCGTGCGGGACTGGTCACCGGCGCGGTAATCGGCACGGCTTTTGCGGTAGTCGGCCTGTTCGCCGGGCACTTCTTCTCCCCTACGCCACATATTCAGACGCTGATCGCCGTGGGCATGGTGACGATGGGCATCTTCTTCCCACTGCAAGGCTGGATGATGGCAATCGACGGCATTCTTATCGGCGCGCGCGACTACCGCTATCTGGCCGTCACATGCACGCTGACCGCCGTGGTGTATGTGACGCTCATACTCATACTGGCCAATATGGTGACGCCGGCGCTGACGAGCGACCTGATGCGTACCGCCGTACTCTGGGCCGCGTTCAACGTGGTGCTCATGGGTGGGCGCGGTCTGTCCAACGGACTACGCGTGCGCTCGGACGCATGGATGAGGTAGGTATCGGCCGCGCGAAGCGCTGGGCGATTCCGTTTACATAGCGGCGCGGGCGGCGGAATACATGCCGCGGACGATTTGTTCGCGCCACTTGGACCAGCCGTATTGCTTGGTGATGGTCTCACCGGCGGTGGCACCGAGCGAGGAGCCGTCGGCCCGGGTCAGGTCGAACAGCATATCCAGCAGCATCTTGTCGTGGTGCAAGCGGTCGGCCAACTCCTCCGCCACGGCCGGATCATAGGGGTCCTTACCCGTGGCAAATTCGGATAGCGTCAAATGCTCACGCACCAGCACGGTAGCCCAGTCGACGATGTCCGGCGCGTAGCCCATACGCTTGAGAATCACCGGCACATGGCGGGCACCCTCGGCGGCGTGATCGGCCACGAACGCGCGCTTGCCGATGTCGTGGGTGATACCGGCCAACAGCAATGCCTTGAAATGATCGTCATCATACCGTCCACCGGACGGTGTCTCACGACCCAGACGCGACGTGACCTCCACCATATGCCGATCGATGGTGTACCGGTGGGCGGCCGAGGCGGACGGACGGTTGCGGACGCCGAGCCATTCCGGCATCCATCGACCCGGAATGTCCACGAAATCGATGCTCTCCCACACTTCCATAAGATTCGATCCGCACGCAAGCAGACGGATAAACAGCTCGCGCGATTCGTCATCCCACTGGTTGTCGTGAATCGGGCAGCGCTTCAGATTAACCAAGGTAGACGGGTTGATGGGAAGACCGAATTCGCCGGCCGCCACGGCCATACGCAACGCCAGCTTGGCATCCTTGGCAGGCTCGGCACCGGGCGCCAACACCAATTCGCCTTCGTGCTTGGCCACGCCGGGAGCCACCACGTCGAATTGCGGGGCTTCGCGCTTGCCACCAGAGCGCTGAGAGAACATCTGGAAGAACGCGAATCGCGGCTTTTCGTGGGTCAGCGAATGTTCGGCGCGGGAAGCGGTGGAATCAAGCGAGAAGGAGATGCGCCGACCGATACGGGCAAGCAGTGTCTGCAGATCGTCGATCGAGTAGGCGGCACGCTCGTTTTCGGGCCAAGTCGGATCGGCAAGGCCAAGCATGGCAGCCACTTTGGCCTGATAGGGCGTCAGCATCAGGTTGGTATCCTTGCCGGCCACCAGATGGATGCAGTCGCGTACGTCGAGCAGACGTTCCACAGCTTCGTCGTAAATGCCGTGCGGGCGGTCGGCCAGCCATGAGGCGGCGAGCGCGGAGACGAGCACCGAATCGCGCAACCCCCCACGGGCCTCTTTGATGTCGGGCTGATTGACGTATTGGAGCCGGCCGAATTCGTCGAGTCGGGCTTTGGCGGAGTCGAGCAGTTCGGGCAGGCGCTTGCGGGCGGCCTTGCGCCAGCGTTCGAGGATGGACGTGGCGGTGGTGGTGATCAGAGCGGTGTCGCCGGCGATGGGCTTCACGTCCAGCCAGCCCATGGCGGCGGGAAGGTCATGGTCGGTGACTTCCTCGCATTGGGCGCGCGTGCGGATGGAGTGGTCGAGGTCCAGACCGCTGTCCCATAGCGGGTACCAGAGTTTGTTGGCCAACTCGTTGAGCTGCTGGTCGTTCAACGTGCGAGGCTCGTAGATGATGACCAGGTCGAGGTCGGAGCTGGGGCCCAGTTGGCCACGTGCCAGCGAGCCTACCGCGGCGAAGCCGATGCCGGAGTCGGGCACGGGGAAAGAGACATCCTTGCAGGCCGCATTCCACAGCTCAGTGAGGCATTGCATGGCCAGTTCCGTGCGGGCTTTGCGCTTGGTCGCACCATTCCGGTAGACGCCGTCGTCATCCGGCTGGCTCATATCCATGAATCGTTGTTTCAAGCCATCTACTGCTGAAGTCATTGCTTCATCTTTCATTGCCAAAAAAAGTCCCCGCACGGCGTCAATTCGCGGCGTGCGGGGACCTTTCCTATGCAGTCCATCCCCTTCTAAGCATGGACGTCTGTGTTATCAGATCGCGGCGGAACCGGTCTCACCGGTACGCACGCGGGCCACGGAGTCCAGCGGAGCGACCCACACCTTGCCGTCACCGATGGTGCCGGTGCCGGCGGACTTGATGATCACACCGACCAGCGTTTCAGCATCCGCGTCATCGGACAGCACTTCAACGCGAATCTTCGGAATCAGGTCCACAGTGTATTCAGCGCCACGGTAGACCTCGGTGTGGCCGCGCTGGCGGCCGTAGCCGTTGGCCTCGGACACGGGCCGACCGGGCACGCCGGCGGCCATCCTCTAC
>OGQU01001446.1_pt1 | contig 19222 bp, 16 predicted proteins | sample 1553341 | NCBI WGS metagenome assembly OGQU01 (sample SAMEA2579920, study PRJEB22360) | human gut metagenome | biome: human gut; feature: human-associated habitat; material: faeces | place: Denmark | collected 2008/2010 | reverse complement strand
GGTATTCTTCTTTGTCTTGCAATTGCTATTCCATCATGGTTCTTAGGAAAAATATTTCCAGTGGTGGGAGGCGCTGTTATTGCAATCATAGCAGGAATGATTATCACAATGTTTTGGAATGATAAGAAAAATGCAGAAGCTGGAATTAAATGGACATCAAAAATAATCCTTCAGACTGCAGTTGTTTTACTTGGATTTGGAATGAATCTCGGAGTAATCTTTCAGACAGGAAAGCAATCGCTGCCGATCATTATTTGTACTATCACAACATCTCTTGTTATTGCGTGGATATTGAAGAAAGCTTTAAAAGTACCTGCAAATACATCAATACTTGTAGGTGTTGGCTCTTCAATCTGCGGCGGCTCTGCTATCGCAGCAACTGCACCTATTATTGATGCAGATGATGATGAAATCGCCCAGGCAATCGCAGTAATTTTCTTTTTCAACGTACTTGCAGCCATCTTCTTCCCTATACTTGGCAAAGCAATAGGATTTGATACTGTTCATGGTGATGCATTTGGTATTTTTGCAGGAACAGCAATCAATGACACATCATCTGTAACAGCTGCCGCATCAACATGGGACAGTATGTGGAATCTTGGAAGCGAAACATTAAATAAAGCAGTAACCGTAAAACTTACAAGAACACTTGCCATAATACCTATTACACTTGGATTATCATTTATACGAGCTCAAAAAAAAGCAAAAGAAGGAATGAAAAGTTCAAGCTTTAGTTTAAAAAGAACATTTCCAATGTTCATACTTTATTTTGTGATTGCAGCAATAATTACAACAGTTTGCGTACATAATGGAATTGATGCACAAGTATTTCATCCAATTAAGGAATTGTCAAAGTTTATGATTATTATGGCTATGGCTGCCATCGGATTAAACAGCAATGTAATCCAGCTCATCAAAACAGGTGGAAAGCCTATTATTATTGGTGCGTCATGCTGGTGTGGAATCACAGCTGTAAGTCTTATTGTTCAGCATATCATGAACATCTGGTAAAAATACAAGAAGAGCAGCACGTATCATCATCGATACATCTGCTCTTCTTTTTCAGCATTTGCTGCTATTTTTGCCTGAATTATTGCTTTCTTGTCCAGTGTTATTATCTTATAACAAACGTTGTTATAGAATTTTCCTTAAGTTCTGTTTCAAAAATATTTTCAGTAAGTACACTAGATTCAAGCCGGTTCCAGTGTTCTCCATTCTCAATCGAACCACTTGTGCGAATTGGACAAATTTTTGCCCCTTTCAGTGCAAACTCATCTAAATCAACCTTGCAAGATTGTTTCTCATTTGTATCATTGACCATCACAAGAACCAGCTTTCTCTCCTCTTGATTCCATGACGCTATGACATGTTCTCCTGCCTGAATAATAGTATCATTCGGTCTAATATAACGCGAAAACTGTCCCATCGCATAATACTTCATACTCAAAATAATCTTTTTCGAATCGTGATCTGCCGTTGCTAGTCCCCAATAACCGCCTGTATAATCTGGTTTTCCGCTGTCTTTATTTCCCATATAGCCATAACTGCTAATGTGACTGTCAATTACCTGCCATAAAACCCAAGCTGCTGGGAGAAGTCCATTTATATCAGAAATAATCTTGTTTGCCAGCCATAGTGCTGCCCCCATCTCCCCTGCATTGAATCCTGATGTATCGCCGCCATCAACTTCTGACATCCACAAGTTTTTATAATAGCTTTGCGCCAGTTTTCTAAGGCCTTCATTATCACCTTCTAAGTAACTATGTGTGTCAATACGGGCTATTGTCTCTCTTGCTACCTCACTAAGACTGTTAATACTATTTATCTGACAATCAATCCCTGTCTCGTCCGTTCCAGATATTAAAATATCATTTAATCCTCTTTCATCCAACGCTTCTCTTAATGCTATAATCATAACAGACTGTGATTCACCAGGATCAAAATGGCATCCTTCCTGCTTATCGCTTAACGCATGCCAATATTCAGTATCAGGCTCATTCATCGCCGTCATACTCTGAAAATGGATGCCCCATTCTTTTGAAAAATGTTGTGCAACATCAGCAAGATATGAAGCAAAGGCACCATACGCATCCTCACGAAGATTATTTTCCCCCGCATTTACTGAACCACTTGAACATCCCGAATTAGTCATGAAATATGGAGGTGAATTTGAAAATCCTTCAACAATCAAATCCTTTCCATAACATTCTGCTACTTTCATTAATACATTTCTCTGATTCTGATCGGCATTCCAGTCGTATGACCAATGATATCCATTAGCATCATGTGAAGGATTTATTGCATACCCAGGCACCATCGAATCTGTTCTTGTAATATGATGATGAGTTGGATCATCTCCACCGCCAATGTTATAGCGAATAATATTCAGCCCAAGACCTTCTTTAGGGTCAAAAAACAACTTTGCAGCCTGCTCTGACAGCTCATCCAAATAGCCAATTCGATTTGGCCACCAACAAAAGCTAGTTCCCCATCCCTCAAATTTCCCACCATTAAACGGTGAACATCTTCTCAAAGACAAATGACAATCAATAAATGATACCATTTATTTTCCTCCCTTTCTAACTCAAAATTGAATTAAAAACTACCTAATCTTTTTTATAGCATATCACAATTTATGCGAAAATATCAATACATTTTTGCATATTATAAGTGCCACAGAGACATTTATTTATCCCTGTGGCACTTAATGTTTGTTAATTTAATTTTTTCACTGATTCTCCTGGTACTAATTCACCTTCAAAAATCAACTGCTGAACATTCGTCTTTTTCTTTATGCTGTCAAAAAGAAGTTTGATAGTTTCTCTTGCCATTGTTTCTGCTGGCTGCCGTATTGTCGTAATGGAAGGATTATAATAAGCTGCCATTTCTGTTCCGTCAAAACCTGCCACAGAAATATCCATCGGTACTCTTTTCCCCGCATCAATCAGAGCCCTAACTGCACCAATTGCCAAGCTGTCAGAAATAGCAAAAATTGCCGTACAATCTACTCCTTCTTCCAAAAGTGCTTTAGTCATGCGGTACCCACTCTCCATTGAATAGCTATCCAATTCTGGATCCATATGACGTATCCGTCTTTCGTCCACTGGAATATTATGAGCTTCCAGTGCTTTTTTATAGCCTGTCAGACGAAGTGCACCTATACTCACATCTTCTTTATATGAACAGAGAAGTGCAATCTTTTCATGTCCCTGGCTTATAAGGTGCTCCGTCATGCGGCAGCTCTCCTTTACATCATCTACTGACACAAATGAATAGTCATTTTTGTATTCTTTCCCCAAAAGGCTTACGGTACTTAAAACAAAAGGCACCGGGATCTTTTTCAGCTGCTCTTGTGAATGGGAGGCAATACCTCCCAAAAATATAATTCCTCTCAGTCTCTTCTCTTTTTCCAGTTCCAGAGCCACTTCTGTTTCATCCTGCCACGCATCTACATGCTGAAGAACCAGCGAATATTTCTTTTTCTGGATCTCTTCTTCAAAAACCTTGATCATGCTATTAAAAAATTGATTGCTGATTCCTTTAATCAAAATGGCGATGGCTCTGGCATCGGAACGCTTCAAGTTGCGTGCACTGTTATTTGGCACATAATTATTTTCCTTGATAACCTGCATTATCATCTCTTTCGTCTCTGGGTTAATATCCGGATGATTATTAATTGCCCTAGATACTGTACTGACTCCCACACCGCAAACACGTGCCACGTCCTTGATCGTAATACATTCCATGCCTTCACCTCCTTATTCGTTTCTTTATTTTCTAAATTACATTCCGAAGGTCAAGTATAGTCGAACTGTCCGATTTTTGCAAGAATCTTTTTGTCTGTAATCAGCCTTTTACTGCACCAGCAACAACACCTTCGATGATGTATCTCTGGCAGAAGAGGTAGAAAATGATGATCGGGATGATGGCAAGAACAAGAACGCCCATCATGGCACCCATATCAACAGAACCATAACCGCCTTTAAGATACTGGACAGCAATCGGAATAGTGATGTATTTTTTCAGATTCAATACAAGGTACGGAAGCAGGTAGTCGTTCCAAATCCACATAGTCTGAAGAATTGCAACTGTCACACATGTTGGCTTCAAAACTGGAAGCACTACACCAAAGAAAGTCTGCAGCGGATTGCAGCCATCGATCATTGCTGCCTCTTCAATCTCTATTGGAATAGACTTGACAAAACCAGTAAACATAAATACTGAAAGGCCGGCTCCAAATCCAAGATAAATGATCCACAATCCCCATGGAGTGTTTAATCCCAATGAGTTTGCTAACTTTGACAGAGTGAACATTTCCATCTGAAAAGGCACGATCATAGCAAAAAGACAAAGATAATAGATTGCCTTAGTCAATGCATTTTTTACACGGACAATATACCATGCGCACATGGAGGTACACAGAATGATCAAAAATACAGAACCAACGGTTATAACCGTACTCCATTTAGCACCCTCAAAAAAATTTGCCTGTTTGATACCGCGAACATAATTTTCCAGTCCTACATACATTTTTCCATTAGGAATGTCAAAAGGCTTTCGGCTAATGTATGCCTTCTTCTTAAAGGAGTTAATAAAAACAAGCATGATCGGAAAGATATATCCGATAGAAATAATACTGAAAATGGCAGTGAAAACTCCACCGTGTTTTACTTTTTTCATTACTGCTGAACCTCCTTTCTTCTAGTCAAATAGTTCTGAGTCAGTGCAATCACTGTAACAAGAATGAAGAAGATTACTGCTTTTGCCTGACCGACACCTTCATAGCCAGTTCTTCCATAGAAGGTATTGAAAATATTCAATGCAAGCATCTCAGACATCTTGGAAGGTTCTCCATTTGTAAGAGCCAGGTTTTGGTCGAAAAGCTTAAATGAGTTTGTAAGTGTTAAAAATGTGCAGACGGTGATAGAAGGCATAACCATCGGAATAGTAACTTTTTTAAGGATCTGCCACTTTGTTGCACCGTCAATCTCAGCTGCTTCAATCAGCTCACCAGGAATATTCTGAATACCTGCAATGTAGATAATCATCATATAACCAATCTGCTGCCAGCACATTAAGACAATCAACCCCCAAAAGCCATATGTTGATGAATATGTCAGGGTACGGCTAAAATTCATCAGAATACCATTTAAAAGCAGCTGCCAAATGTAACCAAGTACGATACCACCGATCAAATTTGGCATAAAAAATACGGTACGGAAAATATTTGTTCCTTTGAATCCTTTTGTCAGTAAAAGCGCCACTGCAAATGCCAGCACGTTAATCAAAATTACGCTGACTACCGTAAATGCTGCAGTATACCAGAACGCATGGACAAATGTTTCATCCGCAAAAACCTTGGCATAATTAGCAAATCCGATAAATTTGGCATCATTGACTGTCGTAAATTTACAGAAGGACAGGTAAACGCCTTCTACGAATGGAATTATAAATCCAAGTGTAAACGCGATCATCGTAGGAAGCACGAAGATCGGAAAATATCTCTTGATTGCTTTTTCCATAATCTCACCTTTCTAAGTTAAGGTTTTGTCGGATAGGAAACCCGGGGAAGCTTCCTATCTGGCAAAAGAAAGGCAGGCGATCCCTCGCCCGCCCCTTTCGTCACTGCTTTATTCTGCCTCGGTTGCTGCCTCGGTTGCTGCCTCAGTATCTGCTTCAGTATCTGCCTCAGTAGCATCCTCTGCTTCTTCGCTGTTCATCTCAGCATATTCAGTTGCCCAACCATCAACAAATGCGGTCTTCACTGCATCCCAGTCGCCAGTTCCCTGTGCATACTCAAGAAGTGCGCTGCCTACACCGTTTTTCCAGTTCTCAGACGGCATTGTGGTGAAGCACCATGCAACGGACTCTTTACCTGCTTCAATATATTCATTTGCTGCAGCTACAAGCGGATTCTGTGCCTGATATTCATCTGTGAAGGTATCAAACGGAGTTACAAATCCCATGTCCTGAGACAGAGAAGCTCTTCCAGCATCGCTAGTGATTACCCAGTTCAAGAAGTCGAGTGTTGCCTGAATATCTTCCTCAGATGCCTTGCTGTTTACGCACCAATAGTTCTCACTTCCAGTACACAGGCCCTGATTTTCCTCTCCATCTACACCAATGTAGATTGGAAGCATACCCAAATCTTCGTCTGCTACTTCGTTGTCTTTGATATCATTGTAAGCCCAAGTACCATTCTGATAGAATACTGCCTCGCCAAGTGCAAACTCAGAAGCTGCATCCTCACCAGTCTTGCTGGAAAGTACAGTCGGCTCACATGTAGAATCTGTGATATACAGATCAAAAATCTGCTTGTAGTTATCAAGATATGTTCCCTTGATCGCATCAGTTGAATCGATACCGTCTGCTTTGTACTCATAGTAGATCGGCAGGTTTGCCAGATGTGTCTTAAATCTCCAGTCAGAAGAAGAATCAAATCCTGTGGAAGCGAAAGCACCTTCAATTCCCAGATCATCTTTCTTTGCCTGAATATCATCTGCTACTGCTTTCAGAGTTTCAAAATTGTTAATCTCATCAACGGAAGAAACAACAGCTCCATCAGTTGCAATATAATCATTCAAAAGTTTCTTATTATAAATCAGACCGTAAGTCTCGATTACATAAGCGATACCTGGTACAGATCCGTCATCATTCTTCAGTGCGAAATCATCGCTCTTTAAATGCTTGTAAACTTCGCTGTCCTTCAGATCATAGCAGTAATCCTTCCATGTAGCCAGACCAACTGGTCCATTTACCTGGAACAATGTCGGAGCCTCTGACTTAGCCATCTCAGATTTCAGAGTAGACTCATAAGTTCCGGAAGCTGCTGTAACAACATCTACCTGTACGCCAGTCTCTTCGGTGTACTTTTCTGCCAGGTCCTTCCACTGATCTGCCTGCTCAGGCTTGAAGTTCAGATAATAAACTGTTCCTGTTGCCTCGTCTGCTGATACAAGTGTAGCTGGGAGCATACCCATTGCCATGGTTGCTGAAAGTCCAAGTGCTGCAATTTTCTTTACATTCTTCATTTTGAAATCCCTCTTTCTTTCATAAAATAAATGAATAATTGTTCCGACTGGAATGTTCTGGAAACGTTGTCAGTAACGTTTCCGGTAACGTTTCCGGTTGATGGCTTTATACTATCACCAATTAGATAGTTTGACAAGTGTTTTTTTACAAAAATTTGTTTTTTGTTTATTTTATTCAGTTCAATCGTGCGTTTTTTGTGCAGTTTTTACATGTGCCAGATTCTTTTATTCTTGATATTCAAAATATATTACGTGATTATAGACATAGCGGCAAAATTGTTACTATTCCCAATATTTGCACCGAAGGGCTTTCGTAACATGACGCGTGAACAGTAACGAGTTTTCACGAGGCGAACCAATAAAAGCAACAATCATCTTGCAGATGAAAATAGTATATGGTATCATTTCCGTGTAAAACAAAGCTGCTTTTTAATTTAGTCAGCTTTCGATTTAAAAATCAAAAGGAGCAACAAAAATGGACAACTTTATATTCAGCATCAATGCAACTCTTCCGATCTTTTTAACCATGGTGTATTTCGTAAGATTGGTGTGTTTGATGATGCATTTACTAACAAAATGAACAGCTTCGTATTTAAATTTGCACTTCCTGCATTGCTGTTTGAAGACTTATGGGAAGAAAACTTTTATCAGGCCTGGGATGGAGGCTTTGTACTTTTTTGTTTCTGTGCCACTCTTGGCTGCATAATTGTTTCTACTGCTTTGTCATCCTTTTTGAAAGATAAATCTGACCGAGGTGAATTTATTCAGGGTTCTTACCGCAGCAGCGCAGCTATTCTTGGCATCGCCTTCATCGTTAACATTTATGGACAATCCGGCATGGCACCACTTATGATTATCGGAACTGTGCCGCTTTATAACATTTGTGCAGTAGCAGCACTGACGCTGACTTCTCCGGCACTATCATCTGCTAAAAGTGATCCAACCTCTGAAACTTCAGCATCAAAATCAACTTCAGTTTCTAATAGTGACCGCTTTTTTCGTACTGTAAAAGGCATAATTACAAACCCAATTATCCTAGGAATTGCTGCGGGTTTTGCCTGGTCACTTCTTAAACTTCCGCATCCGACCATCCTTCAAAAAACAGTACATAACCTCGGCGTACTTGCCACACCGCTTGGTCTGATGGCAATGGGAGCATCTTTCGACATCAAAAAAGCCTTCTACAAATTAAAACCATCAATAGCATGCGCATTTCTAAAGCTTATCGGCTATTCTGGCATTCTTATGCCAGTCGCTATTGCTCTAGGTTATCGAAATGAAGCACTTGTTGCCATTCTCGTTATGCTTGGATCTGCCACAACGGTCAGCAGCTACACAATGGCAAAAAGCATGGGACATGAAGGTACACTAAGTGCCAGTGTCGTCATGCTTACAACACTTTTGTCTGCATTCTCACTAACCGCTTGGCTGTTTATATTAAAGACAATGAGCTTCATTTAATGTTTTGTATTTAACAGAATATTTTTATCTAAAAAGGAGGCTGCGCTGTTGTGAACAGCGTTGCCTCCTTTTGATGATCATGATCACTCAAAATCTCTTGTAATATTTGTAAGCCATTTGCCTCTGAAATAGTGAATGAATACTGCCGGCATTTTTTCAAACTCATCCAAAGTCATTATAAAATATACCCAGATTGGTGGCAATTTGAGAACATATGCTGCAAGGAATGTGAGCGGAACTGCAACAAGCCACATAAATACAGAATCTATGATCATTCCGAATCTGGAATCACCGCCGCCTCTAAAGCATCCGCATATAAGACAAGTATTGATTCCTTCTCCCAAAAGGCGCCAGGTTGTCATAATTATAAAAATGCCAATGTAATAAATGGCTGTCTCTGTCAGCTTATCACGATAGAAATCAAGTATCAAATGGCGAATTGCCAGAATAATAACGCATCCGACCATACTTACAATAGTCGTTATTCTAAGCATACGTTTTCCATACTCTCTGGCTGTATCAATGTGATCCTGTCCTAACTCCTGGCTGACAATAATGGTAGTAGCGTTAGCAAAACCACGACAGGCGATAGCACCAATATTTACTACCATGACGGCAACGGCATTTGCAGCTACCATATCATCTCCAATATGGCCAAGGATTGCTGCGAAAGCTGAACTAGCAAAACTCCATACAACATCATTTATTACGGCTGGACTTGCAATCTTCATAAAATCCTTGAACAGAATACCAGACTTTGAGAAGAAGTATTTTATTCTAAATCTGACATCAGAACTGTTTAATGAGTAGATAAGACAAATGAGTACTTCTACCATTCTGGCAATAACAGTACCAAGAGCAACACCAGTGACTCCAAGCTTCGGAAGTCCAAACAGACCAAAAATAAATGTAGCATTACAAAGTACATTGACACAAAGAGAAACAACGTATGTAACAGAAGGCAACATTATTTTTCCGATACTTCGAAGAGCACTCATAAAAACCTGAGAGAATCCCATAAACACAAACGAAAATGAAACCACCCTCAAATACTCACTTCCGGCAGCAATCGTATCAGGACTGTTTGTAAAAATCCTCATGATCGTAGTTGGCATGAAAAATGAGATAATGAAAAATATCAAAGAACTGATCAGTGATATTCGTTCTGCCAGACCAAGAATCTTCTCTACTGTCTTTTTATCACCCTTTCCCCAGTACTGAGCACATAACACCGAAGTACCTGTGGCCATACCGTAATATAAACAGAAAAGAATAAAAGTATATTGGTTAGCAAGTGATGAAGCTGACATAGCAGTCTGGCTTACATATCCAAGCATTACCGTATCAGCAATGTTTACTAATGTTCCAATCAAATTTTGAATCATGATTGGAAATGCTAATTTTGATGCGTATTTTAAGAAATCTTTTTTATTAAACATACAAACGTTCTTCCTTTTTATTTTAATCCTTTTTCGCTAAATTTCTAATCAGATAGTCTCCCACGAAATTTAACTTGCATCTTCTCGCACAGCTTCGCATATACGTGCTCCACAAACCATGGTTCTGTTGATTTCTCTGCAATCTGATCTACACGAATCCAGGCAACTGCACTATTTTCCTCTGGGCGATTCTGCACAGCATCTTTTGGGTCTGCCTCCATCAGATACGTCACATTTAAATGAAGATGTGTAGAAACATAGTGTCCTTTTTTCATATGACCGTCCACAGACAAAATTTCTATCGAAAATGGCTCATCTAATAGAAATTTTACATGTGTCAGTCCAGATTCCTCCATGACTTCTTTTTGTGCTACATGGTGCAGATCGGCATCACCATCTGCATGACCACCAAGCCACGCCCAGGAATGATAGATGTTGTGATATGCCATCAGCACGCTTTTTTTGTCTGGACTCACTACCCACGCAGATGCAGTTAGATGGGCAATTTCATTTTCTCTTGTAAGAATGTCTGAGCCACTCTCAAACCACTTTAATAAAATGGCTTTGTCATGCTCCTCCTGCTCGTTAAACGGCATGAATTTTTGAATTTGCTGTTCAAGTTTAGATAACTCTTTTGTCATTTAGTGGCATATCCTTTCTCTTTTTTATTGTAACACATTTTTAGAATTTTGCTTCTCCATTCTCTTTAGCTCTGGAAGAACGGTGCACAGCATCACAACAAGGCAAAGTGTTCCACCAATTACATTTGATACTGGCTCAGCAAGGAACACTCCTGCCGTTCCCATATGAAACATATATGGCATCATATACGTGAGTGGTACAACAATAAAGACCTTGCGAAGCAGTGAGAAAAAAATTGCCTGTTTCTTTTTATTCAACGACTTGAATACGGTCTGTCCAATATATTGAAAATCCATGCAGATAAATGCAGCAAAATATTGTTTTAATGCCGGAACTGCATCCTGCATCAAGGCCGCATCAGAGCTGAAAATTCCAATCAATGCATTTGGGAATAAAATAATAATACTCCACATCACTGCTGTATAGCCAAGAATCATAGTACTCATCACTGCCATAGCTTTTCGCACTCGCGCTGGACGACATGCACCATAATTGTAGCTTAAAATTGGGGAAGTGCCCTCATTCATTGCATAAATTGGAGTCTCAACTAGCTGACGCACACTTGACACAATCGTCATAACAGATATGTAAATATCGCCTCCGACATCTGACAAAATATTGTTGCAGCAGATAGATACCAAACTGTTTGTCAGCTGCATAATAAATCCTGCCGTACCAAGACTCACAATGTTTTTTGCGTAGCCTATGCATTCAGAGAACTCTTTTTTCTTTAAAAAGCGAACCTTCAGCTCAGATTTTCTTGTCAAAAAGACAAACACAAATATTGCAGATAACACTTGGGAAATTACGGTGGCAATCGCTGCCCCCTGTACTCCAAATCCCAACACAAAAATAAACAGCGGATCGAGCAAAAGATTTGCTACTGCACCAACCGCAACTGAGGTCATTCCAATAGTGGAATACCCTTGTGCATTAATAAACGGATTCATACCTGTCGCAATCATAGACGGCAGCGTTCCAATCAGATAAATCACCAAATACGGATATGCATAAACAAGCGCATCAGTTGAGGCACCAAATAATACTAAAAGCGGTCTGGCAAATATAAAGCCAACTGCCATCAGCACTACTGCACATACGCAGACCATCGTAAATGATGTATTCATCACATTTGCAGCTCTTTGTGGCTCACCCTTTCCTCGATAAATCGAAAATAATGGTGCACCACCGCTTCCAAACAAATTGCTAAATGCTGTGATCACTACAATTAGTGGAAAACAAAGTCCAACCGCACCGAGAGCCGCTGTTCCAATGTTTGGAATACGAGCAATATAAATACGATCCACAATATTATACAAAAGATTTAAAATCTGAGCGACAAGCATCGGAAGCGCTGCTCCTAGGATATTTCCAGTCACAGTTCCGTGTTCAAAGTCAATTCGTTTCATAACGAGAAAACCATTCCTTTTCTTTCTTTTTCAAACAAAAAATATTTTTTTCATATAATGGTCGTCCCCTATCAGCATTCCACTGCAACCTTTATCACTCCATCTTTTTTATTTTCAAAAAGATCATATGCTTCTGCTATTTTGCTAAGCGGATATGTATGCGTGATAAGCGGCTCTGTATCAATTTTTCCCTCTGCAATCAGCCTAAGTGTCTCTTTGCAGTCACAGCCATCCACTCCGCCTGTTTTAAATGTAAGATTCTTTCCATACATATCTGGAAGCGGCAAAAGCTGCGCCTTCTCGTAAAGAGCAACTATCGTTACAATTGCATTTGGTCTTGCGCATTCCCAAGATAAGCGAAACGTTGATTCTGCTCCTGCAACCTCAAGAACAACATCTGCTCCGCCGTGATCACTGTTTGCCAAAACGAAGTCTGCACATGCTTCTGGTGAAACTGTCATTACCTCAGGATAATGCTCATTAATAAAATGAATCCTGTTTTCATCTTTTTCACATAAAATGATTCGCTTCGGCTTCTTTAACATGACACAAAGCAGCGTACAAATTCCTGTCGGCCCAGCACCGATGATTAACACTGTATCATCCTCTGTAATCTCAGAAATACGTGCTGCCCAATATCCTGTGGCTAAAACATCACCTACAAATAAAGCCTGTCTGTCAGTAACACCTTCTGGAATTTTATTCAAGCCCTGATCAGCAAACGGTACACGCACATATTCTGCCTGACCACCATCAATACGACAGCCCAATGCCCAGCCACCATTCTCGTCGGTACAATTATTTACGTATCCCTTCTTACAGAAAAAGCATTCACCGCAAAATGTCTCTACATTAACTGTCACACGATCTCCCGGCTTAACATTTGTTACTGCGCTGCCAACTTCCTCAACAACACCTACCATCTCATGGCCTACTGTTATGCCAGGAACTGCACGAGGAACACTTCCATGTTTAATGTGCAGATCGCTTGAACAAATGCTGGCAAGCGTTACCTTCACAATTGCATCTCTCTCATGCATAAGAACTGGCTTTGGTTTTTCCATTAATTCAAATTTTCCTTTTGAAACATAAGTATATGTCTGCATAATAATACTCCTTTGATTTTATAACTCTATCACATCTCAGGCTCTTTTTCCACCAAATTTTGCTTTCTGATTTTATAATACAACAGTCCCACAATATCTGCCAGCGCCCATCCGATTGGAATTGACCACCAGATGCCAACCACACCTATTGCCTGTATTGCAGACAATATATATGCCAACGCTACTCGTGTTCCAAGTGAAAATACTGTAAGTACCACACTCATTCCCGGTCTGCCCAAAGCACGATACAGACCATACAGCAAAAACAGCCATCCGATTCCAATATAAAATGCACCTTCTATGCGCAAGTAACGGACTCCTTCCATTATAATAGCCGTTTCTTTTGCATCCACAAATATCATCATAAGTGGTTTTGCGAATATATACACAAACGCTGATACCACTACACAGAAAATTGCAGATATACGAACTGCCGCTTTCAGCCCCTGCTGTATTCTCTTCTTTTCTTTTGCTCCATAATTTTGTGCAATAAATGTAGAAAATGCGTTTCCAAAGTCCTGCACAGGCATATATGCAAAAGCATCTATCTTTACAGCAGCCGCAAACGCTGCCATGACAACAGTTCCAAAGCTGTTTACCAGCCCCTGTACCATAAGTATTCCAAGATTCATTACAGACTGCTGAATGCATGTCAGCATTGAAAAAGAAATGATTTCTCTGATTCGTTCTTTTTTCAGATATCTGATTTTCCAGATTGCACACACCTGTTTATAACGCATAAGTGTATAAACCATTATGCCAACACCTGACAGATACTGTGAAATCACTGTCGCCTGCGCTGCTCCTGCCACTCCAAGTTTCAAGCCAATGACAAACCAAAGGTCAAGAATAATATTGAGTATTGATGACACTGCCAGAAACAAAAGTGGTATAACAGAATTACCTATTGCCCTAAGATATGAGGCAAAGTAATTGTATAAAAAAACTGCCGGAATCCCCATAAAGATTACAAACAAGTATTCTCTCATGTCACCCCACACTTCATCCGGAACTCTTAGAAAAGTTCGAAGCCCACTAAGGCTAATATAGGCAATAATATTAAGTAATATCGTCACAGCAGTAATAAAGAAAAAAGATGCGCAAATATCCTCTTTAAGACCATTTTCGTCCCTCTGCCCAAATCTGATAGAAAACAATACTCCGCTTCCAATACACAGACCAAGAATAATTGACGTTATAAACGTCATAAGCGTAAATGATGAACCTACTGCTGCAAGTGCCTTTTCCCCAAGAAACTGTCCAACTATAAGTGTATCTGCAATATTATAGCATTGCTGAAGCAGATCACCAAGTATCATTGGAATGGCAAATAAAAGCATTGACTTTACAACAGATCCTTTTGATAAATCCCTATTCATTATTTTTTCTCCAAAACGTAAGTTTTATATTTCGTTATGCAATAATTATAGGCTGATATAGTATTTAAGAATTGCGTCTGTAACTTGGTAGGAATGCACTGGACTTAATATTAAACGAATCTAATTTTCTGATTTACTGCATCCACCTCAGCCTCTATGCCAAATGGAATGATACATCTTGGTGTTGCATGTCCAATATTTATGTTTGCAACAACTGAGATATTTGGATTATCTATTACATCTACAATAATTTTTTTGTATTCATCAAAATAGAGTTCATTCATTGGCTTACCGCATATCACTCCTGAAACCACATCAAAGACTCCCACCTTTTTTAAGGTCTCTACCATCTTTCTGTAATGCTTAGGATCCGGTTGTTCTTCACTTGTTTCAAGAAGAAGTATTTTCCCCTTCCAGTCCTCTAAACTTGGGAAAAGATCGTATTTTTCGCATAGCGAAATGGTATCTGGATATCTGCTGTTATCAAATATATCATATATACTTTCAAGACAGCCTCCCAGAATCTTTCCTGCAAAAACAGGCTTTCCTTGAAGAAGTTGAAATCCCTCATTTTCATGTTTTGTTCTTTCAGTACCAACTGCACTTTTGGACCAGTCAGTTCTCTCTTCATACCACACATCACTCGGTACAATTTCCTTGATGTTTCCTGTTTTGATTAATTCTTCAAAAAACTTCTTTGTATAAGGCAGCATATCATCTTCCATTTCACATACATCTGCCAAAAATGACTGACCATAAAATGTCCCAAATCCCAACTTATGCAGCATAAGATGATTCATTGTAGTATCTGAAAATCCAAGAAATATTTTTCTCTTTTCTGCTTTTTCAATAGCATCTTTAAGTTCATTGTTTTTAAACAGATATGGAAGAAGTCGATATGTATCATCTCCGCCAATAGCACAAAGAATCATATCAACTTCTTCATCACATATTGCTGCAAGAAGGTCATTTGCCCTCTCCTTTGGATGATTTTTTACATACTCAATTCCCTTCATTGCATGGGGCATAATTTTTACATTCAATCCAAATTGTTCTAATCTTTTAAGCCCTATATTAACTTCATGCTTTACAAAATCTTCACCTATCGTTCCTGCTGAAAGGCTCACAAGTGCTACAGTCTTAATCATAACTCTCCTCGCAAACTCGGTTTTATTGTTTTGATAGCTAATCTTCCTTCGCCATCACGCTTACATGGTCTATTCTCTTTTCGTACATCAACGGCACATCCACATTCTCAGATCTTAATAAATCTTTTTAATTGTTCCTGTTATACCATATTCGTTCTGAAAATTTTCCAAATCCTGTGAAGTCCTAATTAACATGACTTCCTCAAATTTTCCCGTACTCAAATTAAGAAATCCTGCCACTTGCTCTCCTGTACAAATACTGCATCGTATCACTGGTTCTTCATAATTTGAATCATATTGTTTTTCGTGTTTAGAAAATTTCCGACTTATTTTTTCTACAAGTTTCATTCTAGCACCTCTTTTCTGTGAATGTATCGGTTAGGTTCTTTTGACAGATGCGTGTTTGAAAATATCCAAAACCATGATTATAACAACAACTGCGCCAACAGGAATCGCCATGCAGCAAAGTAAAAAAGTAATAATATCATTGTCGGGCTTAATCTTATAGCTGCCCTTTGATGTGCGATAAACTTCAACTGAAACTTCATCGCCTCTGCGAATCTTGTCCTGAAATGGCAGGCTGTTTTTTAGCTCGTTCTGACCGAAAACAAAATAAGTCCTTCCTTTGTAAGTTGTTCCGTCAACAACAAAGGAAACCTTTGTATTGTATTCTGAACGAATTAAGATATCAGCATCATTTTTTTCATCCTTTCGGCGACATTCCTCAACGACAGCATTAACAGTTCTGATATCAGTGGAATTTTTATACTCTTGGTTTTCAATCTTATTAGAAACGATGCCATAAACTCCGGCAACAATTAAGCTAATACCTATAAGAAAACCAAGTAAAGAAATCTTGATATCACCCTTTTTTGAAGAATTTTTTTCCATAATAATCCTCCCTTCATCACCTTCTCAATTAACTATATTGTATCATGTCAATTGTACCACGTCAATTAGTCTGGTATGAAGGGATAGTGTAACTTTACTTTTGGGGTATTGTTCACGGGGCTATGTTACGGAAGCCCGAACTGTAACACTTGGAGATCGACAAGCAGTTTTACTTGGTAAAGACACCAGATAGATTACTAGTCAAGGACACGGTAGCTGGTTGAGGGCAATTTACCGTGTCCATTTTATAACTTCATTCTTCATCTGGCTTAAATTGATCAGGATATACATGACTTCCATCATACCCACATATGCCCATTCTAGGCGAATTACAGATTGATTTGTCACACCAGAAAAATCCATAATCATATTCCATCGGATTGATCCACTTTGCTTCATTCTGTTCACAATTGCTGCACATTATTTTCGGGGGATTATTTCGAGATAAAATTACAATTTCATTATCCTCTTTTCACCATCACGGCAACTATGTATGTTCAGAATAAGTTCTGTCGTGGAACCAAAATCATACGCACAGGAAATTGAATCCCCTACTTCTACAACATCTTTTAAGCGATAATTCATATTTTCTGAATCCTGAAACCGCAATCACAAGCTACAGTCTTCGCAGTATTCTTTTAAATCAAACTATGTTCTCCAGATTTTACACAATACTCTTTTCCATCCTTCTCAAAATATATCGTATATGCGGTTGGATTAAATACTCGCTTTGCGTCCATGCTGAATACAAGCTGTCTATATGCCGTGACATATTCATAAATCTCTATATTCGTTGCATACCAGATATTATCTCTGCCACCAATGTATTCTGCAAAATTTTCAATCACATCCCAATTATCATGTGCCTCAAATTCGTAGCTGTGTCCCCACAAATAAAACAGCCACGGCGAACTATTGGAATTATCCTCCGCAAATTTTTTTGCCAACTCCATAAGCTTTGGATCATCGTGATGACAGGTAGCCTCAAGACGAAGCCAATCTTCCGGGATTGAAAAACCTCTGCTTGAAATTGTCGTTCTGGAATACGCAATACCAACCGTCTTCATGCACTCAATAACGGTATCTTTAAAGCTTCCATATGGATATGCCATTCCGCGCACAATCACGCCAAACTGTTCTTCCAAATTTTCGCGATCCTTTGCAATATCTTCCATGCATAAGTTAATCGGAAGCTGCTCAAGATGTGGATGCATCAGTCCATGAACTGCGACTTCCATGCCACTCTCTGAATAGAGCTTTGTAACCTGATTCTTAGTCATTCTTCTATGAATTGTACCTGCTGGATACACCGTTCCTTCTGGAGCATAGCATCCACTATTTAAGTTAAAGGTTCCCTTAAGCCCATTTTTCTTCATGATGTCAATTAAACGAATATCTTGCTCCACACCATCGTCATAACTCAGTGTCAGTGCCTTTTTCTTTCCACCCGGAAAACGCATAAAAATTCCCATGATTCTTACCAATCCTTTCCATACTGCCGTAATACTCTACCTATGTTTTTGTATACAGCTTTATTGTTATTTTCTACTATATCACTTTCCACTGTCACTGTCGATGCAGTATTTTTGCAAAATCATTTGTATTTTTAGTTAGTTTTTTCTGTATTTTTCAATTATACACTGATGTTTCTTGCTGTTTTTATCATAGTTGATTCCAACCAAAAGAATATCACCTGTGTAATTCAAAACCGATTCTGGATATCTTCTATTTTTTATCTGCTCTATCGCTGTTTCTGTGTCCTTGTTCCATTTTAATTCAACCACCAGTGCTGGATAAGCACTCTTATATTCCAGTTTAGGAATAAATACAAAATCGGCAAAACCAAGACCAGTCGGCAGTTCTCTCACAGGTTTAAAGTATTTCTTAACTCCTGTTGGAATGCAATCAATTCATCCCAATTGCTGCTTTTTACAGCCGTGATCAATTCCTGCCTGATTTCTTCATTTGGGACAAATGCTGTATCATTATCTTCGTTATATCCCAAATAGCCAAGGTGAATCAGATAAGTAATCACATCATCTCGATTCTGTATCTTTGCAGGATCATTTTTGAAAGTTGCTGTATTAACTTCAACTTCCAAACCTGAAAGCATCTCAATGATTGCATTCTTCAATCCGTCGTAGTTCATACATATAAGCGGTACTACAACCTCGTATGAGCCAGTTTCTGACCAGTAACTTCTGAATCTTCCCTTTGTCATAACGCTCACAACTGCTTTCGGATTGTACACTTGATATCCATTAAGTAAATAACCATCATACCACTTTTTTACTTTATCAAAATCCCTATTATATTTTTCGCAGAGTTTTTTTACTTCATCTTCAGTAAAACCAATGTATTGAGCCAGTTCATCTGCTTGCAGCATTGTAAATTCGTCAAGATTATTCACTGCTGACTGAGCCTTTTCTTTCTTAATCGGCAAAATACCTGTAAGGTATGCCAGTTGGATGTACTTTGTAGGTTCTACGCCTTTAAACATTCCTCTCAAAAAATTAAGATATTCATCCTGAATGGACTCTGTTATTGCTCCATCTCGTATAATAACATCCCATTCATCTATAATCACAACAAATTTCTGTCCTGTACGATCCTTTACTCGCGAAAGTGCATCTGGAATGGTAACTACCTCTTGTGGCAACACCTCTGGATAACTATCACGAAGCTCATCCAAAACACTTTTTGTTATAAAAGCTAC
>OGQU01001441.1_pt1 | contig 19286 bp, 10 predicted proteins | sample 1553341 | NCBI WGS metagenome assembly OGQU01 (sample SAMEA2579920, study PRJEB22360) | human gut metagenome | biome: human gut; feature: human-associated habitat; material: faeces | place: Denmark | collected 2008/2010 | reverse complement strand
GTAGAGCACTTGACTTTTAATCAAGTTGTCCGGGGTTCGAATCCCCGATGCCTCACTTTTTAAGTGGATCAGATAAATTCCCATTTATTGCTCAAGGCAGTAGGTGGGAATTTTGTTTTATATCTGTGGAAGACGGTTACGTTGTGATTCAGCGTAACCGTCTTTTTTATATCATAGAAAATTACTTACTGACGAACGAATCAGCAGAGCCATCGAGTAGGATTTCAATGGTAGGAGTATGTCAATGCGATAAAAAAAATATTATGGACATTTTCGACAAAAAATGTTCACTTTGCGACAAATTTGACAAAGTTCAAGAGATAAAAATGTTATATAATTAGAGCATAGCTGTACAGTATTAAGACTTTATCATAAGAATGAGCAGGAAATCTGTTATGATCAGGATTACTAGGAAGACAATACAGATGGTCATAGAATAGATATTCTGGATCTGGTTTGGATTCTGCGGATCACATTTAATCTGAACATGCTTTCCGGGGGCTTTGCCGAGGCGTAAAAACTCGATTCGGTCAGCTGTGTAGTCTTGTTCCTTGTAGGTGTAAGAGTACTTCACATAGTTATGATAATTGGAACTATGAGGCTTGTTAGGATTATTTGAGCGGCTGACAGATGATATAACAGCATCTACAGGTACGTAATCATGATATTTTATGGCGGAACAGATAGTTATTGCCAGAAAAAAAACAGTTCCGATTACGCAGCAGCCCAGAATAACCGGTAAAATTTGGCGTGCTTTTGGATTTACGGTGACACTCATGATTTTTCTCCTTTCTTGGTTGATAGTCTGATAATTTACGGGGAATTAATTATAAATGATTTCGAATGATCTCGAAAATTTATAATTGGTGAACATTATAGCATAGTACAGCAGAAGGGAAAAGTGCTTATGAAGAGAAAAAGTGCATCAAAAAAATTGCTGCCGCTGATGCTGATCCTGATGTTGATCTTAGGAATCAGCATGCCAGCAAATGCAGCTGTAAATCCCAGACTGAACAGTACAAAAAAGGTTTTGTACGTGGGAAAAACATCTCAGTTAAAGGTTGTAAATTGGAAGAAAGCCGTGAAATGGTCTTCTTCCAATAATAAAGTTGTAAAGGTTTCGTCAAAGGGAAAGATAACGGCTGTGAAGACCGGAACCGCAACAGTAAAGGCCAGAATTGCCAAAAAGACATTAACCTGTAAGGTTACAGTAAAAAGCCCGGGAATGTCAGTGAAAAAAGCCGTATTGTATGTAAAGGGAAAAAGTCTGCAGTTAAAAGTAAACGGTGTTTCGGGAAAGACGGTATGGAGTTCTGCCAATAAAAAAATCGTTAAAGTCAGCTCTAAGGGAAAAATAACAGCAGTAAAAACTGGAACAACAGTGGTTAAGGCTAAAATAGGAAAAAAAGTGTATACCTGTAAGGTTACGGTAAAAAATCCTTATCTGTCTGCAAAGAGCTTAAAATTTGTATGGGGAACAGCGAATACGTCCAGGAAGCTTTCGATAAAGGGTGATGTGATCAAAGCTGCCTCAAGTTCAAATACAAAGGTTGCCAAGGTAAAAAAAGATGGTACGGTTTCTGTAACAGGAACAGGAAAATGTACAGTAACCTTTAAAGATTCCAAGAAGAGAACATATCGATGTAAGATAACAGTTGTGAAACCAACACTGAAAAATCAAAAAGCTACGCTGGAAGAAGGGGAAAGTATCCAGCTTGGTTTTAAGGAAAAGGGTGTTAAAGTAAGCTGGTCATCTGCTGATCAGAAAATTGCAACAGTAACAAAAACAGGTGTTGTCCAGGCAGTCGGAGAGGGAAATACATCGATTGTTGCCAAAGTAAAAGGAATAAAAATCTTTGCAAGGATTTTTGTTACGAAAAAATACGTGCAGGATTCCGGACATGAATACACCAGAGGTGAATGGGTAAAACTTCTTCTGGATAAAGTTGGCTGCAAGTATGAAGAGCAGTTTGACAGCAAAAATTATTATTATGCTGATACCAGAGAAAATGAAAATGGAATCGCAGCAGAAATTGCAAAAACTATGGGAATCATACCCGATGAAACCGATGAGCAGGATGTTCCATATTTTTATCCTGACGAATATGCAACAAGAGAGTTTGCCGCATATACAGCAGTAATGCTTATGGGATATGAAACTACGGATGAAGAACCGACATGTGCAGATGCGGCTCAGATCAGGTATAAAAATGTTGTAGCTATTGCACTGAAAAAGAATATGCTGTCTCTGAATGGAGATACCTTTGAACCGGAGAAGGCAATTAACGGAAATGATGCAGCTCAGATCTTAAAAGCTATCGACCAGATCACTGAGGACTCAGTAATCGATGAGAATTATGACAGCAAGGTTACCTATGCAACAAATGTAGTTGAAGTCAAAGATACTTCCAAAAATATATACAATGTTGTCCAGAACAGTGACGGAACTTATACGATCACAGTAAAAGATGGAAATGCTTATAAAAATCTGGAAACCGGAAAGGTTGTACTGTTTTCTGCAAAGGAAATGGGAACAGATACAGATATTGCATTAAAAGTCCAGAATATCACAAAGGACGGACAGGGACGTCTGATCATTAAGGCCGGCAAACCGGATGATATTTCAGAGGTTTACAAATCAATTGATTTTGAAGGTGCAGGAATTGCAGATCCGGAAAATATGCAGGTAACTGCAGAGGGCGTTCAATATGAGTATATTCCGGAAAATTCAAGTGAGGTGCCGGCAGGAGGACTTACTCTCGGCGGAAGTATTCCGGTTCCAGGTAAATTGAAATTTGATCTTAATCATAAATTTAATGATAAGGTGAAGCTGTCCGGTTCTGTTGCTGTTACGATTCCGGATGTAAGCTGTAAGCTGGATGCCGGATTTAGCTGGGGAAAGATAGAGGTAAAGCATTTTATTGCGTCAGTTACAGGAAAAGCTGATTTCGAAGGCGGACTTTATATAAGTGGCGTGAATTCAGAGCAGCAGATCAAACATGCAAGTGGAACTATGGAAACAGTCAGCGATGTACTTGAACTGGGACGAGTTCCTATAAAGCTTGGTACAACTGGTCTTTCTGCAGATCTGGTGGTTTCTCTGTTTTATGATGTGTCCGGGCAGTTTGTTGTGAAATATTCCGTTGAAGCAACTGGCGGATATGAATTCAAAGATGGAAATGGAAGATTTATCCATGATTTCAGTCAGACTTTGACACCGGTCACAATAGAAGGATCTGCGAAATGCGGTCTTCAGTTTGGATTAAATCTGACTGCATTGGAGACATGGGATCTGGCGGGAATTGATATTAAGGTAGGACCTGCGGCAAAGGCAAGCGTATCCTATACAGTTCGTGATGCCGGAAATGTGCTTTGTTCTGATGTAAGAACCTATATTTACGCAGCGGGTGAGTTGAATCCGGATACGGTGGTCGGAAAGTTCCTGAAAACGGTATGGCATTATACGTTGTCCAAGGATTTTCTGTCTGATGATGACGATAATCCACTAAAATTGAAGGTTCATTTTGAAAATGGAACACTGGTGGATAAATGTACAGTCGGAGCCGGAAGCATTGAGGGAAGCGTTTTGGATTCAAACAGCAAAGCTCCTGTAAAAAATGCCAGCGTGGAAGCATATTCCGGAACAGTCAAGGTTGAAAAAACTTTCACGAAAGAAGATGGAACTTATTCATTTAATGATCTTGATGAAGGAATCTACAAAATTGTTGTCACAGCAACCGGTTACCAGAAATATGAAAGCAGTTCCATGGGAGTATCAGCGAACCAGATCACATACGCAGAATCTTTCCTGATGGTATCCAGAGCAGAAGCCGGAGATGGTGAGCTGAGTGGAAGATTTATTCATTCCATGACCGGTGGAAATATAGAAAATGTAACTTATGAATTACGTAAGGGCTGGGATAATGTGATCGGAGAGACTGTGAAAGAAGGCGTATCAGCAGATGGAACCTATACGTTGACCGTGCCAGCCGGAAACTATACGCTGAATGCAAGCAATGAAGATTTTGTTTCTGCCCATATCAATGTTGTAGTTCAGGCAAATGCATGCAGTGAACGTGATGTAACAATGTCACCGACCAATATCAGTGCAGGAGATGAGGGACTTCTTCAGATCGTGCTTACATGGGGAGAAACTCCGCGAGACCTGGATTCTCATCTGCTGGGACCTGCTGATGAAAACGGAGATGACTACTTCCATGTATACTACAGGGATAAAAATGCATATTCAGAGGATGGAGATGTAATAGCAAATCTGGATCTGGATGATACAAGCAGCTATGGACCGGAAACAACAACCATATACAAAGGCTTCACCGGAAGAAAATATAGCTTTTATGTATACGATTATACAAACGGTGAAGATGATGCGAGTACAGAATTATCTGCTTCGTCAGCCAAAGTAACCGTTTACCGGGGTGGAAAACAGATCTACCAGGCAAATGTACCGGTTAACAGGGAAGGATACCTGTGGCATGTATTTGACTATGATGTGCAGTCAAACAAGCTTATGCCAGTCAATACCTTTGTATATGATTATGAAGTGCCGGAAGCAAATGCAATGGAAGATAATTCAGGCATTATTTCAGAAACAGAAGCCCTTGAGATCATCCGAAACAGTGAAAAGAAAGCTGAAGAAGAGAGCAGCGAGGAACTCAATATGAGTTCTGAAGAAGGAAAGACGGACGATAATACTGAGGAAGAGATATTTGATGATTCCAGTGAAGAGCCGGAGATATCAGAAAGTGGTGATACGGCTGAAGTAATTGAGTTTCCGAAGGACTCTGAAACGGAAGAAGAAAATGACGGAACAGAAATAACAGAAGAGGATAGTGAGAGTGCGGAGGAGCTGCCGGTGGAAGATATTTATGAGGGATCAGAGGAGTTAGGTCTGGCAGGATAAAAATGTACTGTGATCGAACAGATCTCGCTGTTTGTGGCAGTACGCATATTCGGGCCCCATATGCCGGCACCGGAGGTAACGATGTTGTGCATAGTCCCCTTTTTCAGGTAGCCGCAGGAATTTTCCCAGACCAGGCCGGTGATGATGTTCAGAGGGAACAGCTGGCCGTCATGAGTATGGCCGCAGAGATCAAGGTCTGCGCCTGCGGATGCCACTTCATCCAGCTGACCGGGCTGATGATCCATAAAAATAATCGGGAGTGTTTTGTCAAGGCAGGCTGTAAGCTGGTCAGGATCCTTACGGGTGTCGGACATTTTTCGGCAGCGTGAAGGATCCTTACGGCCTGTCAGATAAAATCGTTTATCTATGAGGACGGTTTCGTCATCGAGAAGCCGGATGTTGGCAGATTCCAGAAAATTCCGCATTCTGGGATCATCATAATCTTTTTTTGCATTGCGGAAGGTAAAACCGGCCAGAATCGGTTCGCTGAGATCATGGTTGCCCCAACAGGCATAAACGCCGTATCTGGATTTCAGCGAACGGAGAATGGCCGCTGTTTTTTTCGGGTTTTTGATCCCTTCATATTCGTTATCAAAAATATCGCCGGCAATACAGATCAGATCCGGATCTTCGGCGTTGATCTTTTTTACAAGAAGCCCGGCATGTTTTTCTCCGATACTGTAACCGAAATGAATGTCTGCGAGCAGGACGATCTTCAGGGAGTCCATTCCCTTCACCTGCTTGTCTATTTTCACATCATAAGTTTTTGTCTTAATATTCCACTGATTAAAAATCCCATAGAGACTGACACCAATGATCAGAAGGGTGCAGACAGCGCCTGTGACTACGAAGGCTTTCCTGGAATACATCCAGGCCGGATGAAGCGTATGCTTCAGGATCAGTCTGCAGAGATCTGTAGTTACGATTACGATCAGGATGTAAAGAAATGTTCCCTGAAAATAATTTGCCGTATTTTTCAGGAAGCGATGGAGCGCAGGTGGCTTCCGGATGAAAAAACAGGTCAGAAGAGAAGTGGACAAAAAAATATAAACACCTGCAAAGCATGCCCGGAACGCAAAGGTCTGGAAAAAATGAGTGCAGGCACCCATCCACAAAATCATCCAGCGGACGATATAAATATTAATGAGAATATATAATGGTGCGAGAAAGATGGCAAGCATGGTGTGTGATACCTCCATTCGTGGCAAGCAATAAGCGGTGAGCAGGACTGATCGCTGCAGATACTTTTTGGATTGATACATAGCATTTCCATAAATTACTGCAGCATGTTCGGAATAACTTTTTTTGATGCATTGATTCATGGAACCGCTATAGTATACAGCAAATAATAATTTTTGGCAAAAGAACATATATTAGGAAAAAGAACGCTTATGGTGTTTTTATGAAAAAATATGCGCTTCTTCGATATTGTCTGGTGTTTTTAGCAATTGTTCTTCCTTATTTTTCGGCGGCAACCATTAATGGACCGGAGAGGGTCCTGGCAGAGAGGGTGCCGGATATGGAAGAATATCTCCCGGTCATTGTTTTTTCGCAGATTTCCCCGGATATGAAAAAAGAAACCATAAAGGCGCAGACTGTGATCGCACGGTCGAATATTCAAAGGTGGCTGGGCGAGGGGAAAAATCTGGCAGAGATCCTGAGGAAAAACGGAAGTACAGAGGAAGTCTGGAGATATTTTTTTGCAGAAAAAAGGCAGATCTATGAGCAGGCAGCAAAAGAGACGGATGGACAGGTACTTACATATGAAGGAAAAGTGAGGCTGACTCCCTGGCATAAGAGAAGCGCAGGGAAAACCCGCAGCGGGGAAGAAGTTTTTCATGATGAGGCGTATACATATCTGAAATCGGCAGATAGCAGTGAGGACAAAAAATCTCCGGATCATATAAAAATCGTGGAAATTCCTGCGGGGCAGCTTTCCGGGGAGCTGAAGATCAAAAAACGGGACAGTGCCGGTTATGTGACAGAGCTTACGATTGGGGAAACACTTCTGGAGGGAGAAAGCTTTGCAGCGGGAATGGGACTGGAATCCGCGAATTTCAGTTTGAAGAAAAAGGATGATATTTATTATCTGCGAGTGCGTGGCAGCGGTCATGGTGTGGGATTTTCCCAGTTTGGTGGAAATGAGATGGCAAAAAACGGAAGCAGTGCGGAGGAGATCCTGAAAAAATATTTTCCGGAGATGGAGCTGAAAGCTGAGGATTAAAGAAAGTCAGGCATCCGAAGCAACGTCTGATAAAAAAATATTCAAAAAATGAATAGACAGCCATATTCTGGACACTCTATAGATATAGAAATGGTGACCGAAACGGCAGCTTTACTGCTTTTTCTGTTACTGAAAATGAACATATCAGACAGAGGTGGAAAGAATATGAAAAGTAAAATCGTGAGAGGTATTATCAACGGAGGTGTTCTGGCAGCAGTGGCGGCACTTGGGATTACTGTTTATCAGCTTGGAACAAAGCCCATCGCAGAAAATCCCCAGGAGGAAAATTCTGTACAGGTAGAAGAAACCGGGCTGGAAGAGGAGCTTTCGGACGGGGAAAACGCAGAGGATGCGGCAGCTGCCGGAGATGGCTGGCAGGATGCAGCACAGGATGAGATCTCTGATGGAGAAACCGGAGATGAAGCAGGTCTGTCAGGAGCTTCAGAAGCTGGCACAGATGCAGACGGAGTGACCGGAAGCATCCGTGAGACTGCAGGAAGTGGTGTAGCCGAAAATGCAGTGGCAGATGCAACTAATGGAAGTGGTACGGAGGATAGGAGCGTGTCTGCGGCAGCAGGATCAGAAGGTGCTGACAGAAGCCACACAGGTGGGACCGGAAATGCAGCAGATAATGCCGGAAATGCATTGGCAGAGGGAGAAAATGCGGCGGATTACGGAGCTGGAGCTTCCACAGATACTGCAGAGACCTCAGCTGCCGGAATTGCGGCACAGGCCTTGGATTTTACAGAGGATTCCATTATGGAGTGGCCGGTCAGAGGAACGGTTCTTGTGGATTACGATATGGATGAAACCGTATATTATCCGACTTTAGATCAGTATCGAGTAAGCTCTGCCATTGCTTTGCAGGCAGTAGAGGATGCACCGGTGTATGCGGCAGCAGACGGTCAGGTGCTTTCTGTTGTACAGGATGCCTGTACGGGAACGACTGTGACTATGGAGCTGGGAAATGGTTATCAGGCAGTATATGGGCAGCTGAAGGACCTTACTGTGGCAGAAGGCGACACAGTAAAGGAGGGTGAAGTGATCGGAAATATCAGTGCACCTACAAAATATTATTCGGTAGAAGGCCCGAATCTTTATTTTGCAATGAAAAAGGATGGCGTGCCGGTAGATCCGTTTGAATATCTGGAATGACAGGGAAAACCGAAGAACAGATATGCCGGGGAAGATTTTGGAAACAGAGTATGGAGGATAACAGGCGGAAGGTAATCCGTTTATAACAGTAAAAGGTAGAGGATACGGGATGGGAGGTATATGCATCCCGTATCTTCTGTATTGTGAAGCGAGCTGCTGAGAACGGAGTGGGCAGTGACAAAAATTTCCATTTATATAGGAAAAGAATCTTTTTTACCGGAAAGAAAACGTGTATAATCTATATATAAATATGCGTACAAGGACAGATATAACAGGACAAAAGAAGAGGTACATAAGTTATGAACATTAATGAAATAGCCAGGCTTGCCGGAGTTTCCAGAGCTACGGTATCCAGATATCTGAATAATGGATATGTCAGCAGTGAAAAAAAGGAAGTCATCCGCAGGGTGATCCAGGAGACAGGATATCAGCCATCCTCCCAGGCACAGACACTGCGGACCAAAAAAACCAGTCTCATCGGTGTCATCCTTCCAAAGATCAATTCAGATACCATAAGCCGTGAGGTGACAGGGATCAGTGATATTCTTACACGGAGAGGATATCAGCTTATTCTGGCCAATACCAATAATGATGTGGAAGAAGAGCTGAAATACCTTTCTCTGTTTAAAGAACGTCAGGTGGACGGAGTGGTTTTTATTGCTACCATGTTTACCAGAAAGCATAAACAGATGCTGAAGGATTATAAGGTACCGATCGTGATCCTGGGACAGCATCTGGACGGATATCCATGTATTTATCAGGATGATCATAAAGCAGCTTTTCAGGTCACGGAGAAGCTGGCGGAGAAGGGGAAAAAGTTTGCCTATATCGGCGTTACAGATAAGGACGAGGCAGTTGGTGCCTGCAGGAAAAAGGGTTTTATGGATGCTATCCATAAAGCTAAGCTGGAGGTCGTGCCGGAGAGGATGAAGATCGGAAGCTTTACCATGGATTCCGGGTATGAGATGGCGAAGGAGCTTTTTGAGGAGGAGCCTTCCATAGATTCTCTTGTGTGTGCTACGGATACTATGGCGGTGGGAGCCATGACTTATTTGAAGGAGATCGGGCTTCGCATTCCCGAGGATGTTCAGATCGCAGGGATTGGGGATGGAGTTCCGGGTAAGATCGTGGAACCGAAGCTGACAACGGTACATTTTTATTATAAGACCAGCGGAATGGAGGCAGCAGCCATGCTGGCTGATCTTATTGAGAACGATACCGGGATCAGCAAGGAAATAAAAATGGGATGTGAGCTTGTGGAACGGGAATCTCACAGGTAACAGAGAATATCCTCGCAGACAGAGGAAGAAATTATAAGTTATTGTGGAACAGGAGCAGATCTTTTGGGAGAAAAAGACCTGCTTCTTTTGGTGTGGTGCTGTGTTATGGCTGAGCAAACACAGAAAAATGCCAGATTTTTTCTGCGATGTCCTGACTGGTTTGTCTGTTTTGCATCTGTTCTTATGGAATATGTACAATTTTGACCGAAGAAATTTGTGCGATGTTGCGGATTTACAAATAATAATGCAGTAGTTATAATACAAGTAAGATATGAGAACGATTCCACATAAGAACACAAGCAACGACATAAAACAAACCATTGAAAAGTGCTAAAATCATCAAAAAACTTAAAAAAATGGAAAGATTACCGTTCCTTGTATGAATAGATATATGAAATCAATCTCATAAATAAATGAAAAACAATGGATCAGAGATAATAAATCCCGGGAAGTTGAAGAAAGAACAGACAGATCTGATCCGAAGAAAGGGAAAGCAGAAAGAGATGACTGTCCGGGAACAGTAGCAGAAAAGGAGGAAGGACATGGATTACAGAAAGACAGCACAGGAAATCTATGATCATGTAGGAAAGAAAGAAAACATCATTTCCGCGGCGCACTGTGCAACAAGGCTTCGTCTGGTCATTGCGGATAATGACAAGGCGGATAAGGAATATGTAGAGAATATCGATGGTGTGAAGGGCGTGTTTTTCGCACAGGGACAGATGCAGATCATCCTGGGAACAGGAGTTGTAAACAAAGTTTATGATGAATTTATCCAGATCGCCGGAATATCAGAGAGTAGTAAGGATGAGCTTAAGAAGGTGGCAGCATCCAAGGCTAATCCGATACAGAGACTGATCAAGACACTGGGAGACATTTTTGTCCCGATCATCCCAGCTATCGTAGCCAGCGGATTTTTGATGGGAATCATGGAAGCCCTGAACTTCATGGTAAACAACGGCTTCCTGAATATTAACACCAATGGTTCCATTTATGTATTTGCACAGCTTTTCAGTAACACAGCGTATACATTCCTGCCGATTCTTATCGCTTACAGTGGTGCGAAGGTATTTGGTGCCAACCCTTATCTGGGTGCGGTTATCGGTATGATCATGATCCATCCAAATCTGCAGAATGCCTGGACTGTTGCAACAGAGGGTGTGCAGGCAACGCAGAAGGTATGGTTTGGACTTTACTCCATTGACATGGTGGGATATCAGGGACATGTGATCCCGGTTATCATTGCAGTATGGGTACTGGCACAGATCGAGAAAAGACTTCATAAGATCGTACCTGCAATGTTCGATCTTTTTGTAACACCACTTGTCAGTGTTTTTGTAACCGGTTATCTTACACTTTCCATTATCGGACCGATCTTCGTAGCTGTTGAGAACGGACTTCTGGATGGGATCCAGTGGCTGATCGCACTGCCATTTGGAATCGGAAGCTTTATCATGGGTGCCTTTTATGCACCGACTGTTGTTGCCGGTGTTCATCACATGTACACTATCATTGACCTTGGACAGCTGGCCAAATTCGGCGTTACCTACTGGCTGCCACTTGCATCTGCAGCTAACATTGCACAGGGTGGTGCAGCTCTTGCTGTAGGCCTGAAATCCAGAAATCAGAAGATCAAATCCATGGCTGTTCCTTCTGCCTTAAGCGCATGCATGGGAATCACAGAGCCGGCAATCTTCGGTGTAAACCTCCGCTTCGGAAAGCCTTTTATCATGGGCTGCCTGGGTGGTGCATGCGGAGCACTTTTTGCCTCCATTAGCAGTCTTGGTGCCACAGGAACAGGTGTTACCGGTATCTTCGGAATCCTGCTGTGCCTGAATAATCCGGTTTCTTATATACTCATGTTTGTCATCGCATTTGGTGTGGCTTTTGTACTCACATGGATGTTCGGATATAAAGACGAGGTACAGGAAACAGCTGGGAAAAATATTGAAACAGAGAAAAAGGCAGGTGCTCCGGCAGAGAATGCTGAGATGAAATCTGCGGAGAAAAAAACAGCTGAGAGCGGTGTGCAGACTCTCTACAGCCCGCTTGAGGGAACTGCAATCCCGCTTTCAGAAGTAAAAGATGCGACCTTTGCATCTGAAGTCCTTGGAAGGGGCATGGCAGTGATTCCGTCCAAAGGTGAAGTAAAAGCACCCTGTGACGCTACGGTTTCTACAATTTTTGACACAAAGCATGCCATCGGGCTTGCAACAGAAAGTGGTCTGGAGCTGCTGATCCATATCGGCGTTGACACCGTTGAACTTGGCGGTAAATTCTACACCGCTCATGTAAAGGACGGTGACGTGGTCAAAAAAGGCCAGACACTGATCACCTTTGATATGGATGCTATTAAGGCAGCCGGCTATGATGTGACCACACCGCTGATCGTAACCAATACCGATGATTATGAAGAAGTAAAAATGCTTGCAGAAGGAACAGTAAATAATGGTTCTGAAGTACTGGAGGTAAAATAAAATGAGTTCTCTGACCAAGGTACTTGCAGAGGAAGTGCGAAAAATCGAGGAAACGGCAGCAGTTGCCAGGACGATGCAGACAAACCGTTTGACCCATCATCTGATGCCGCCTGTGGGATGGCTCAATGACCCGAACGGATTATGCTGGTACAAGGGAAGATATCATGTGTTTTTCCAGTATTCTCCGTTTGAGGCCAACGGTGGACTGAAATTCTGGGGACATTACTCCAGTGAAGATATGATCAGCTGGAGATATGAAGGGGTTCCGCTTCTGCCGGACAGCATTTATGACTGTCATGGTGTTTACTCAGGCTCTGCCATTGCGGAGAAAGATAAGCTTCATCTTTTCTACACAGGAAACATCAAGATGGATGGAGATTATGATTATATCAATAACGGAAGACAGTCCAGCACTCTTCATGTGGAGAGTGCGGACGGCCTTCATTTCGGAACAAAGGAGGTTGCAGTTTCCTGTGAGGATTATCCGGAGAATTACACCTGCCACATCCGTGACCCGAAGGTCTGGAAGGAGGGGGAAGAGTACCGGATGATCCTTGGCGGCCGTCAGAAAAGCGACCAGGGCGCTGTACTTTTTTACAGATCCGAAGATCTGAAGAACTGGAAATTTGACAGTGAGCTTACTACGGAGAAGACATTCGGATACATGTGGGAGTGCCCGGATTTTTTCACTCTTGAGGGACAGGAGGTGCTTTCTGTATCGCCCCAGGGACTGACCAGAGAAGAGTTCCGTTTTCAGAACATCTATCAGTCCGGATACTTTATCCTGAAGGATGGAAAGCCGGAGGAAAAAGCTTTCCGGGAATGGGATCACGGCTTTGATTTCTATGCACCCCAGACATTCCAGGATGGAAAGGGCAGGCGGATCCTGATCGGCTGGATGGGAATGCCGGATGCAGATGAGGAGTATGTGAATCCTACAGCAGAGAGCGAAGGCTGGCAGCATTGCCTGACTGTTCCAAGGGAAGTTACGTATAAAAACGGAATGCTTTATCAGTATCCGGTGGAAGAACTGAACGGGCTGAGAAAGACTGGCGTTTCTGTCAGCGGTTCCAGTGCGGAGATTCCGGTGAATGGACCGTTTGATCTGGATGTTCAGGTAAAAGGTGAGCAGGGTAAAGTGAGCCTTGGGGAAAATCTCTTCCTGGAATATCAGGACGGAGATGTGATCTTAACTCTCTCCGAGAAGGCCGGTGCCGGACGTAAAGTACGTAAGGCGCATGTTCCGTCTGGTGTGATCGAAAGCATCAGAGTTCTTGCGGATACTACAGCTGTGGAAATCTATGTGAATGGCGGAGAGGTTGTTTTCTCTTCCAGATATTATCCGGAAACGCAGGAGCAGGCTGTGAAGGTGGAGGCTGTGGAGTGTGATGGGAAGATTTATGTGCTGAAGAATTATGTGATGGAGTAGGCAGATCTTATTGATCGTGAAATACAGCAAGATCAGAATACGAATACCTATAGAGCAGCTATGCAGAGAATTCTATATTCACAGAAATAAGAAATGACCGTATAATAAAGCAGGTGGGAAAATCCGCAGCCGGAATCCCAGCCTGCTTTATCTTTGTTATAAGTGAAATACATGAATTGTGCCGGCTGCTTGAGTATAGAAGGATGGCTGCTGAAGAAATGTTGGTGGCTGTCTTTACATAGAAAGAATGCGGTCGACTGGATGTTTGTTTTACAGGAGAGGAAATATCACGGAAGACAGATCACACTGTCCAGAAAAGTGTTCAGATATTTGTTTTACAGGAAGGCAAATCAGAAAAGTGTTCAGATATTTGTTTTACAGGGAGGCAAATATCAGGGTTGATGTTACTGAAGATGTACTGGCATTTGGCATTGTATTGCATAAATTTTTTACAGAAGAGGAGACTGCTATGAACTATACATACATCGTGCAGTGTGCAGACGGCACGCTCTACACCGGCTGGACAAACTGCCTTGTCAGGCGGATGAAAGCCCATAATGAAGGCAAAGCAGGCGCCAAATATACCCGGGCCAAAAGGCCGGTGAAGCTGGTGTATTACGAAGGCTTTGCCACAAAGGAGGAGGCCATGAGCCGGGAATACCGGATCAAGCAGCTGACCAGGGAGAAGAAGCTGGAGCTGATGAAGTTTTGAAACTGTCGGAAATCTTTTCAATTCCGGATGCAGACCCGTCACTGGAGCTGAAGGCAGTCATGCTGAATATCAATAAGAGTAGTTCAATAAGAGCGAAAAGTTCTGTACGATACCAATACCAGAGCTTTTCGCTTTTTTTTGTATACACGGCAGGCGAACAGCTGCAACGGAGGCAGAAAAAGACGCTTTATGATAATAAAAATCAAATATTTGGAATTGTGCGAATATTGTGAATATGGTAGAATAAACACAAAAATCAAAGAACTCAGTCAGCTGAGAAGAGGAAAGGAAAGAGGATGAAAAAGACAAAAGATTTCTGTCTCCGGCTTATGTGCTGTTTTCTGTTTCTGGGGTTATTTTGTGGAACAGAGGTTTTTGCAGCAGTTCAGGAGGGTAAGCCAGGAGAAACATTTTCCGGGAAATATGCAGTTATCATTAACACAGATACCACAAATCCCGGAAATACGGGAACCTTGCAGTTTGACGGGACATCGGCACAGGCGGCGGACTCTGAAGCAGAAGATTATGCAGTCGTGCAGGGTGGAAGCAATGCATCGGCGCAGGCGGCAACAGAGGGAACTGCGGGAGAGGCAGCAGATGTGGGGCAGGTACAGAGTCTGGAGGATGATCAGCTGCAGGCATACATGCAGGATGACCAACCGATGCTGACTGCTGTACAGGCTGCGGCAACCACCTATCAGGTAGGTGAAAAAAAGTACATCTATAGAACTAACGGCCATGATACATATGGAAAAACATATGTCTGCATCGGAGTTGGGGAACACTGCTATGTGTGGATGGATGAGACCCTGAAGGCAGATTACGATACCGCAGGGAAAACAGCTCTGATTGCTGCGGATATGGCAGCTGTCTACGATGGTCAGCCTTACCGTATCCTTAACCAGCTCTGTGCAGGTGATTTTCCGGCACAGGATGGCTCCGGCAAGCTGTCGATCCTGCTGGAGTCTTTAAGCAGCGCCAGCGGTATGTATATGTATGATGAAGGGATCACAGCGATCCATATCAACACACCGTCAGCATCCTCTTATGTTTCGGGGGAGATGTCAAAGCGAAATGGCCTTCTTGTTCATGAGGGACAGCATGCAATCCTCTGGCTGAAAACCGGATTTATGAGTACCGGCAGATATTCGTGGCTGAATGAGGGTCTTGCAGTGGCTGTCATGGACTATCTCTGGGGAGGAACGGACAGCAGCGGCTGGCTGAATGGTATTGGAAGTAATACGGTCATCCGTTCAGGAGCTTCGCTGATCTACGAGAATTACCGGGATGACAATGCACAGGACTATGGAATGCCGTATCTTTTTGTAAGATATGTTATCGACCGGATGGCAGGAAGCTATCAGCCTATGAAGGTGCTTCCAAAGTTTTATACGATCGATGCTTCTTCTCTCAGCTGTGAGCAATATCTGGAGAAAGTAACCGGAGTTTCTTTTAAGGAGCTTATGGCGGATTTTTATACGGCAGTTGCAGCCGGTGAGAGCTCCGGTAAATACAGCTTTTACGGGGATACCATTGCTGCGGCAAAGGCAGCGACATTTCCGGTTTATGCAGGGGACAGCAATGAAAACCATACATTGCCGGCAGCATCGGCAATCCTAGTGAAGCTGTCGAACGGTAAGTTTACCGTTCCGACGGATGGCTCCGCAGGGATTGTTTATCGTATCATTGGAAGCAGAAGCTCTTCCCTTGCACCGGCAGAGGGAGATGGTACATCTGCAAATCCATATAAGATATCTTCGATCGATGATCTTAATCTGATCCAGGCGAACCAGGGAGCATACTATCGTCTGACAAAAAATATCAGTACAGACGGAAGGACAAATTTTTCGGCATCGTATTTCAGTGGAACGCTGGACGGAGCCGGTTTCACAATAACCGGTCTCCAAAAGCCTCTGATCCAGAAGAATGCAGGAACGATAAAGGATCTGAATATTGTTGCGGATTTTGATTATGACAGTCATGATATCCATGGTGTTGTGGCACAGTATAATACCGGTAAGATCCAGGATTGCAGGGTAACCGGAACGGTAACAGGACATATGGGCTCTACCAGTTCCATGAGCCATCCGGCTTTTGGCGGGATTGTCGGAGAGAATGAGGTGGCCGGTACTATCAGCGGCTGTTCGTCCGGAGTAAATATTTCCATATCCATGACAGCTACAGACAGCTATGTTGGTGGTATCGCAGGAGTAAACATTGGTACTATTGAAAAATGTGTTGCAGGAGGAAATCTTTCTGTCACACAGGCTAACGGAAATTCTTATCAGGTTTACCTTGGAGGTATTGCCGGCCGGATCGAACAGTTTGGAAACATGGGCGGATATGTGAAACAGTGTGCTTTTACAGGTACGCTTCGCGTGACTGGCGGAACAGCAGTTACAGGTCAGATCTGTGCACAGGTAAATGCAAATGTACTCAATTCTGCTATCGGTCTGAATGGACATGTTTCGGACTGTTATGGTAAAAACGGCCAGGGAGCGCTCATCGGGACAAACACGGAACAGACGCTTACAACAGGCGGTGTTCTTACAGCAGAGCAGATGAAGGATCCGAACTCATATAAAGGCTGGAGCTTTGACGGAGACTGGCAGATTTCCAAGGATGGACTGCCGGAACGTGCAGATGCATCGGCGATCAGATCGCTTTCTGTTTCCGGTGTACCGACAAAATGTTACGTGGGAGAAGTTCCGGCGTACTGGGGAAGGCTTATTGTTAATAATTCTACATCAGTAACGATCACGAAGGATATGATCGCCGGATTTGAAAATTCGGAAACGGGGACAAGGGAACTGACGATCAATTATAAGGGAAAACAGATCAGCTGGTCTATGACAGTCGAAAAACCATCTGCCAGTGATATTACAAGTATTGTGCTTTCCGGGCGTCCGAAGACGACATACAGTGAAAACCAGAAGTTTGATCCTTCAGGCGCCAGCTTTTTTGCTACAATAGGTGGACGTTATGTATATATTTACAGTGGCTTTTCCTATGATAAAACAGGTCCGCTGAAGTCTGCGGATACATCCGTGGTATTTAATTATTTTGGAAAAGAAATTCCGGTAAGTATTACGGTAACAGCCAGAAAAGCAACGAAGCTTTCCGTGCTTGCAGCACCGGCAAAAACTCAGTTTATAGTTGGGAATACGCTGGATCTGTCCGGTGTAAAACTGCAGATCACATATAATGATGGGACGCAGACCCCGATATTTAAAGCGGATGAGCTGGAGAAATATGGTGTTCATGTTGCTTTTGGAAAGAATGGATCTTTTACAACAGTTGCAGCAGATAAAGTTCTGGAAAGTGATGACAGTGGAAGTACGATCGTATTTTATGCGACGGATAAACTGCCGTCAGAGTATGGCTCGGTAGTTGTGGCGTCATCGACGATCACGGTGCGGAGTCCGCTGACTGTACCGGCACTGGATTTGTATGTCAGTGCAGGAAAAAGTGCGGTGCAGTATCCGTGCACAGATAATGTGACTGGTGGAAGTGGAACGTATGCGACTACAGTAATTGAGGAAAAGCTGCCGGCAGGATTGACACGCACGAATCTGCCCGGAGAAAAATATAATGCTTTTGGCTATACGGGTGTTGTTACGGCGTCAGCCGGAGATTACAGTTCACAGTATAAGATCAGCGATACAGAGACACAGGAGAGTATTCAGGTGACTGTGACGATCCATGTGGTTCCTTCTGATCAGGCTGCATTTTACAGTTTTGTGCTTAAGAAGGTGGAAAATCCTGGACTGAAGCAGGATGTTATCGGTGCGATCGGTGAGGATACGATCGTTCTTCGGGTGCCGAAGGGGACGAATGTTACAAAATTGAAGCCTTCGATTGATTATGGCTCAGGTATGGGAACTGGACTTTCTTCAGACTTCTGGAATGGTTCGACGCATGATTTTACCAGCCCGGTTGTATATACGCTTACAGCGCCGGATGGGGTTACAAAGAAGTCTTATACGGTAAGTGTGGAATTTTATGATGATACTTCGGAGGAAGTACAGTCTGGTGACGAGATTCTTTCACCGGCTGATAATACGAAGATCAGCTGTAAGGACAGTGAGGAGGTTATCTTTAAAGGATGGGCCGGAGACAGTTCAAAAGAGATTTCACTTTTTAAATATGTGGTAAATGGAATCAGTTATACTACATCCGCGAATGCCACTACACAGACAATCCCGAATGCCAGGGCATATGAAGTGAAGATTTCTGGAAGTAGCTTGAAGGAAGGAAATAATACTCTGGAAATCTGGGTGATGTATGTTGATAATTCAGGCACCGGAAGCGGCGGCACTTTAAAGAAACTCGGCACAAGAACTGTTGTTAAGGAAGGCCACAAAGCAGTGAAAGACGCAGCGGTAGCAGCCACCTGTGAGACAACCGGAAAAACCGAAGGAAGTCACTGCAGCGTCTGCAATACGGTGATCAAAGCCCAGACCACAACAGCAGCATTAGGCCACAACTGGGACAGCGGAAAAGTAACAAAAGCAGCAACCTGTACCACAGCCGGAACAAAGACCTACACCTGTACCTGCTGCAAGAAAACACGTACAGAAACGATCGCAGCAACAGGTCACAAAGTCGTGAAAGACGCAGCGGTAGCAGCTACTTGTGAGACTGCAGGAAAAACCGAAGGAAGTCACTGTAGCGTCTGCAATACGGTGATCAAAGCTCAGACCACAACAGCAGCGCTTGGCCACAGCTGGGACAGTGGAAAAGTGACAAAGGCAGCGACCTGTACCGCAGCCGGAACGAAGACCTACACCTGTACCCGCTGCAAGAAAACACGAACAGAAACGATCGTAGCAACAGGCCACAAAGCAGTGAAAGACGCAGCAGTAGCAGCCACCTGTGAGACCGCAGGAAAAACAGAAGGAAGTCACTGCAGTGTCTGCGGAATCGTAATAAAAGCCCAGACCACAATAGCAGCGCTTGGTCACAGCTGGGACGGAGGAAAGGTAACAAAAGCAGCGACCTGCACCACAGCCGGAACGAAGACCTACACCTGTACCCGCTGCAAGAAGACACGAACAGAAACGATCGCAGCCACAGGCCATAAGGAAG